>Ga0255338_1000741_pt1 | contig 83965 bp, 73 predicted proteins | sample MeOH1_35cm_T4_19_FD_203715 | JGI IMG/M metagenome (GOLD analysis project Ga0255338, IMG submission 203715) | Sandy soil microbial communities from University of British Columbia, Vancouver, Canada - MeOH1_35cm_T4_195 | ecosystem: Engineered > Artificial ecosystem > Sand microcosm > Unclassified ... | reverse complement strand
GCCCAGCACGCCGAAGACTGGGTGCTGGGCCTCTCGGACCAGCAGGCCCTCCGCAAGGCGGGCGTCCTCTCCCGCCACTTCTGGCTCCGCTCCTTGGTGTAAAGGAACTTTTGCCTACCTACTTAGCCACGGGAGCTGACCTCGATTCTGCGCACGTCCGGCACGGCCCCCTGCACGCTCAGCAGGGCCCGCCAGACGAGGGTGACGGCGGAGCGCTCCGCATCGAGCAGGACGGTATCGCAGCGGAGCGGCGGCTGCTCGGTGCGATCTCCGATACGGACGGTGACCTCGGGGTTGACCGTGGGGAGCGAGCCCTGGAGCTGCCCCTGGGCCGAGGCCCCCGCGATGACCACGGGCTCCCCGCCCTGGATGTAGCCGGGGAGGATCTGATCGGGCGGCGCGCACTGGAGGAAGCGCGGATCGAAGTCCCGAGGGAGGAAGGGGAAGACGTCCCGCTTCCAGGCTTCGTCGTAGGTCCCCGCGTAGAGGGGACGGGGCTTCCAGGACGGAGCGATGGGCCCGAAGCACGCGGGGCGCGGCCGCTGGTCGGGGGACTTGAGGAGCTCGGTGGGATCTTCGAGGTTGGGCAGGGGCGCTCCCTCCACTGGGAGCCGTGAATCCTTGGCGCGGAAGCCCCGGCCCACGGGGTTCTCCTCGCAGCGCTCGACGCGCTTGGGGACGCTGGTGTCCGTTCCGCCGAAGGCCCGCTCGTATGTGAGCTCCATCTTGAGGAAGGGTTTCGGCTCGGACTGGCGGGTGACCATGAGCACGCGCTCCCACACCCGATCGCCGAAGACCCGCACGCCCTTCTTCAGGGTCCCGACGCGCAAGGCCACCAGCGCCTCGGCCCGTGAGCCAGGCGTCGAGTAGGCGTACCCCCGCAGCAACACATCCGTGGCGGGCTTGAGCAGCGTCACGTCCGACGCGTGCAGGAGGCTCGAGTTGTGGGGCTCATCCCCGTACTCGTCCGCGATGACGATGGGGTCCTGCTCATCCGCCACGCGGGCGCCTTGCCGATCGAGGATGAAGGTGCCCTTCACGACCAGCAGCAAGGTCTCCAGCCCCTCATGCAGGAACACGAACGGGGCCATCGCGAAGGGTGTCCGGTTGAGCAGCTCCATCCTTGGCTCCGAGCGTACTCGGGCCGCTGGCGCAGACGAAGGAGAAGCATAGGAAGGATTGAAGGCCTGTTGAGAGAACCCAGCAGCCCGTGAGGATGCTCAGCGCCAGGTCGAAGCTCCCTGCAGGGCCCCCATGATGATCACGAAGGCCATGTAGGAAACCGCGTGCTCCATCTTCCCCTGGCGGAACCCGACACCCCTGTCACGCTCGAAGGAGCCCTGCACCACTCCGTCCTTCTCGAGGGTGAGCAGGGAATCATTGCCGTGGGCGATGAAGAGCCCATCTGGAGTCGAGAGCTCCAGCCGGGTGCCACCTTCCTTCCGAGGAGGGTTTGTCAGGCGGGCGAGCTCCAGGCCCTGCTCATCTCGGATGCGGATGAAGGGCGAGCTGCTGTTCGACCGGGCCAGCAGCGTGCCATCGGGTGACCGTGCTTCCCAGTTCGTGTAGTGCCCCTCATGCTTGTTGTAATCGGGGTCCTCGAGCTTGAGCTCCACCAGCACGCCGCCACCTTCCAAGGACAGGACCTTGACGCGATCGGAGCCGGCGTAACCCAGGCTCCACGCGCCTTGTACCTGGCGTCCCGGTGCGAGCTGCTCCAGCCCCGCGCCAGCGGGAAGGAAGCGGATTCTCCCTTCCTCAGCAACCGAGCGCTGCTGAGCGGACGGTGTGGCCTCGAGCCACTGCAGGAGATCCCTCCACAGCGCGTCGAGCTGCTCGGGAGGTACGGGGCACTGCACCGACTTCCTCAGGTCCCCGGATCTGGGGATCAAGTGAATGATGCCGTTCTCACGCTCGACGTGAGCAACGTCCGCGTACCGGATTCCCCACTGGGCGGGAGCTTCCTCCATGGTCCGGAAGTTGATCCCCTGCACCTCCACATGATCGTCGAAGAAGGTGGCCTGCCAGTCGCGAGCGGCCCGCTTCAACCTTCGGGAGTGGGCGACGGTCAGGACGAGCCACAAGGCCGGGAAGAGGATGAGGAGAGCCGGGGGCGCATCCAGCGCGAGCGCGATCAGCAGCAGCACGGCGAACAGGACCGCCAGCGAGCAGCCCATCTGGTACGAACTCACTCTCACCATCATGGAGGCTCGAGGGCCACCCCGGACGACGTAGCACGGCGAGACTGGGGAGGAGGTCGACGAGGAATCCATGGTCTTCCGGAACTATTCCACACCTGGCGCTCTCAAGGCGCCTTCCCGTGTGCATCCGTGCTGACCGGAACTGTCAACGGGCAAGGCCGCTGCGGTCATCGCGGCACGGGCGTTGGACGTGGCATGAGTTGGGCCATGGCACGTCAAACCGATGGCCGCCTTCCCAGTGGCGCCAAAAATCGCGAGCTTCATGTGCCCCTCCCGGAGAAGCCGCAAGCTCCTCCCTCAGTGAGGAGCCTTGGTAACAAGAAGCGCTCTCTGGCGTTGCCCCGGTTCATGCCCCGGTTCAGCAGTAGGCTGGAGACATGATTCCACTCTGATTGTTCTCATCGGGGCAGCGACGCTTAGCGGCTGCTCTGCCAAGCGCGTGGAGCCCTTCGAGCAGGACGTCACGCGCAAGGTCGTAATGGGCCGGTCGCTCGTCGTGAAGGTGATCGGGATCTTCTGGTGCCGCGAGAGGGTCGGGATCGCCTGGAGAATGGTCCGGACGGCGTCCGCTGGAATCTCGTGCTCGTGGTGCACGATGTCCAGCACGGAGATGGAGGCCCACTCGTCACCCAGATCCTCGATCGACAGCCGGGACCCCAGGTTCCTGTCCGCGCGCAACCGCTCGAGGATCTCCTTGCCTCTCATTCCTTCCGTGCCCCCATGTCCACAGGCCCTCCGGTCTACTCGGGCGCGCCTTGCTCGATCCACGTGTAGATGAGATCAATCTCCTCGTCGGGGATGGGCGGGAAGCCCAGCGGCATGCCCAGCACCGGCGCGTCATAGTGCCCGCCCAGCTCCGCGTGGCGTGCGAGCAGGCTGGCGACCAGCCGGGGCGTGCCATCCTCGAGCCGATCCGGCAGCCCGCGGAACCGGCCCTCCCGCTGGACGCCGCGGAGGATGCCCTCCCGGGTGGCGAGATCGAGCGAGACGCCGTTGTAGCCAAACCCTCCGGTGTTGCCCGGCCCTTGATCCCCCGGCCGGTGCATGTCCGAGTGGCAGTGAAAGCAGAGGTGGCGCGAGAGCTTCTTCGCGACCTCCGGGTAGTGCACCTCGCGCTCGAGCAGGCGGGGCCGGTACGCGGGGCGCGGCGCGGGAGCGCTCTCGGGCACCGGCTCGTACAGGAAGGCCGCCAGATCCTCGACCTCCTTCGGGGTGAGCTGGAAGTCGGGCATCTCGGTGTCGGGGAGGATGCGGCGCGGCGCGATCAACCAGCTGCGCAGCTGCGGCAGCGACATGCGGCTGCGCACATACCGCAGGTCGGGGGCCCGCCTCCGAGCCGAGGGGCCGCGGAACTCCGGGGCACCGTAGCGCAGGGATGCCAGTGGGGAATCTCCGCGAGAGTGACAGCTCGCGCACTGGCTCTTCTCGTAGAGCGCCCGGCCCGCCGCCGCGTCACCTCGCGCGGGCTCCCCGGACTCCGCCTCGGTCACCGCGAAGAAGTCGGCGATGAGCTCGGCCTCCCGCGGGCCGATCTTCAGCTTGGGCATGGTGGCCCCGTAGAGCGGCCTCACCACGTGCGGCGCCTGGAGCCAGCCGGTGAGCCAGCCGCGCTGGACCCGCTGGCCCAGCGAGCCGAGGTCCGGGGTCCGCACCAGGTGCGTGAGGTGCTGGGTCCACCGCTCGATGTCCTCCGCCTCGTACCAGAGGTCCATCCTCCCGGCGGCGATGGCCTGGTGGCACGTGACGCAGTTCTCGGCCAGGCTCGCGGACGCCGGCTCGAGGCCGGGCACCCCGTGGCACCGGTTGCACTGGAAGTGCTCCACGGCGTCCCGAGGCGTCTCGATCGGGCGCTGGGAGGGGGCGAGGATCCGCGTGGGCAGGCGCAGCGCCAGCACGTCGGCGTCGCGGATCAGGACGAAGATGACACCCGCTGTCGCCACCAGGAGCGCGGTGCCGACCACGTAGGCGAGCGTCAGGGATCGCGTGGCCACGAGGGGTTCCTGGGGGCCGCTCAGTACTCGTAGACGATGGCCGACTCGGGCTTGCAGGCCAGGGGGGCGATCGCATCGCGGGCCCAATCCACCCCCAGCGACAGGACCACCGAGGTGAGCACCAGGGTCACAAGGGCGACCTTGCTATCGCCGCCGAACAGCCACTGGCCCATCTTCTGGAAGAGCACGGTCTGCAGGACGAAGACCACCGCGGGACTGGCCAGCAGCACCAGTAGCACGGAGTGGTTCTTCAGGCACTCGGACATCTTGTGCGCGCCGAGGCTGAGCAGCGGCCCAGCGGCCGAGGCCGCGACCAACAGCAGGACGACGCAGGCGCCGACGAGCAGGAAGAAGAACCGGCTGGCCAGGGGCGGCGGAGGCTGGCCCTCGGCGGCGGGGGCCCGCACCTCCACGAGGACGACGCGGTTCAAGAACACCGCGCCCACGGTCCAGAGGAACAGATCGAGCCAGACGGTCTGGTGGGAGAGGATGGAGCTGGTCTCCATCGAGTTCATGCAGGCGAGCGCACGCAGCGGCCAGCTGACCGCTGCGCAGAGCACGAGGGAGCCGAGGGCGCGGGGAAGCATGCACTCAGCGTAGCAGAAGACATTGACGCTTCGTCACTCGGGTCCCCGGTTCATGCCGCATCAACGGGGAATGCTCCGGACCATGAACCGAGCGTGCCTTGTGGCATCCTTGCTCTGTGCCATGCTGTCTTCCCAGGTGTCCGCCCAGGCCTCGTCACCGCCTCCTCTGGTACCCGCGCCTGGCGCGCCAGTGGAGGCTCCGTACGATCCCAAGGGCTCGCCCTCTGAGACAGACCCGTACGGCGGCTATGAGGGTGAGGATGAACCCGAGGGGCTGTTGGGCCTGTTGGCTCTGGGGCGGCGTAAGCCTCAACACCCTGCGGCCTGGGTTGGCCCTCTCCCCGGGCCAAGTTCGCACCTGCAATCGGCAATCCCTGGTGCTCCACAATGGCGCGCACCCCGCCGGCTCGCTTCACGGCCCGCCAAAAACCCGCCCCCTACCTTCACACCTCACGCAGACGAACTCGTCGAAGTCGAACCTCCTCCTCAACAACCCCGCCCAGTCCACTCGCGGCGCCCTCTCCTTTCCGGGCCTCATGCCGCCCGCCACTGAAACGGTCACCCCTACGGTGAAGGGCCATGCCGCGCGCTGGAGCGGCAGCCGATGGCCTGATGCCGGGACGCAACAGTTTGCCTTCGACGCCGCGGTCTGCCGACTGGCCCGGCGCTTCTGTCGGACTGGAGGGGTACTGCTGTGTCCAGTCACCCCACCCGGGGGGCTTGCCCAGGAGGCGCCTATGTGGATGAGCCGTGGTTGCGTGGTGTGGCTACTGTGGACGCTAGCGCTGCTGCCACGTGCGGGCGTTGGCCGGTACAGTGGGCTGCAACGGCACTTGAAGCTGTCGCTGCGCCCGGGGCCTTCGCTTCTGTCGGCCTGGGGGTGGACCCTGTGCGCTGACTGGCTGTGTCCCCGTTGGGCGGGCCTCCTGGTGGCTTTTGCCCTGCTGACGAACGGCTGCGCGTCGTTGACGCCACCTCCCGGCCGGGAAAGCAACCTGAGCTACACGCCGCGCGGTGCCTCCGGGCCCACGTTAGCCGATGGGCCGGGCGAGGAGCCGCCACGCGCCCTGGCCTCCCCACCGCCCTCCCAGCCGGAGCCTGGGCGGCAGAGCGCCACACTCACCCGTCAAGCGGTCTTCGGTCTCGTGGACGACGTGAAGGGCACTACGGTCAGCGTCGCCAGCGCGCTCTCAAAGCTCGCGGCCCGTCCACCGGGCCTGGGCAATCGCGGCTTGAGCGGAGTTAACGGCGCCTTCACCCGCTACCTTGACTATGGCTCCAACCAACTGCCATGGCTTCACAGCGCGCTCGGTAGCACCACCATGCTGACGAATGCGGCCTCGGAAATCGCTGACTCGGACATGGAGCTGGGTATCCTTCGGATGACGGGTCCCCGGCTCCAGGCGACCATGTTCGGCTCCATGCTGCTGGCCGCATGGCTCGACTTCCTCCAACTCGCCGACATCGTGCTCCGAGAGTGCCCCGCCTACAGCGCCGAGAGGCTGTTCATGGACATGCACCGTGTGCAGCGGCTGATAGAGCCCACCCTTTCGGCGCTCGCATCACAGGATCCGGAGCAGGTCGAGGCCGCGGCCACCGAGCTGCCCGAGTTGATGGGCCAGCTCACCCGCGAGTTCGGTTCCATCCGTGACGGCGCACGCATGGCCATGGAGAGTAGCGGGAGGCTCATGGCGGCGGCACAGCTCGTGGAGATGCTCACCCTGGTCTCGACCCTGAGGATGTCGCTACCACGACTGCCGCCCGCCGCTCCTGCCACGCTCGGCGTGGGCCTCGTGATGGGCTCGGGCGGAGTGATGGCGGGCTCGCAGATTGTCGTCTCCGCTGAGTGGGTGGAGATGATCCGCCGGCTCGTTCAGGCGGGCGTCCTCTCCCTCCCTGCCGTCAGCGCGGCCGTCCGCATCCACGGCGGTCAGGTGATGATGGCGCAGGCGAACGGGGACCTGCCTGAGGGCATACGTGACGCGCTGGGGGACAGTCCCGAAGTGCGCGGCATGCAGGTGACTGGCAGAGCGGGGGCGGGCATGTCCAAGGCACCGAAGCACCACGTCCTGCCGGAAGAGTTCCGCGCGTGGTTCGAGAAGCGCGGATTCAGGGGCGACATGGACATCGACAAGTTCTGCGTCCGGCTGGAGCAGGCACACCATCAGGCGATTCACGGTGGGGGCAACTGGCGCTTGGGACGCACATGGCCCAACGAATGGAACCGGATGATCATGGAGGCGCTGCGCGAGGCTGAAGTTGAAGCTGGGCGGATGTTGACCCGGAATGAGGTCCTGAACATTGTCGCATCTCGCATGAAGCGTTACGACATCCCGATGAAGTTCATTCAAGGGTGACGGCGATGACCGATGGACGTTCTTGGCAGGGCAATTGGAAGGCCCGCCTTTATGAGCGCGTGCGCGAGCGCGGTTACGATTCGCTCACCGCCTTTGCCGAGGCACGCCCTGCGGTCTCGCTGAACCAGCTCGCCGAGGAACTTGGCAAGGACGACATCGCTGGGGTGCAGGTGTTGGGCGGATTGCATGCCGAGGCGGAGCAGCTCAAGCAGGTCACACGTTTTGTGCGAGACGTGCTCGTGCGCGAGCTGTCCGAGAGCCTCCCCAATGGCTGGCCGGCCGTGATGGACGACGAGTCCCGTTTCCAGGTGGCCAAGGCGCTCGGCTGCTGGTCTGCCGACACCCCTGATACTCATAAGGAGCGAGTCAGGCGGGCCAGGGCAGCGCTTCGCGCGACTCCTCCTCCGCCCGGCTGGCGCCCGCTCGGGCCTGACGACGAGTTGCTCCGCACGCTCTTGCCCGACGAAGAAGCCTGACCGGCAACGGCGGCCCTGCGAGCCGATGCGCGGGGGCGCCATGTTGCACGTATGAGGTTTCGCACCGCCCGCCGCGGGTTCGATTCCCGCCGCCTTCAACGGAAAGCTTTGCGTGCGCTCTACCGAATGCGAGGAATCGAATCATCGAACCTTCGCATCGGCATCTTCTTGCTCCTGGCGAGAGACTTCGACTTCACCTTGCGTCTGCAGTCGCGCTCGTGTCACCTGTCGGTGATGGACCATATGCTGGCAAGCTTCCCGTTCAGCATCCTTATGTGGCACCGACAACTCACCTTCGTTTATCGACCACTCGGCTGACGATGACCAACCGCAGATCATACACTCAAGCCGACTGCGGTTCTCTCTGGTGCGAAATACAATTGGATCACTGCGCCAGAAGCCGCGCGTACGCTTAATCATCTCGCTGCGGAGCAGTTCGTCAACCGGACTTTTCGGGTCGAAGTTGTGATATTCATCAGCCGGGAGCACTGCGTGGAATCCTCGGTCTGCGTCAACAAGAGAAGCCAGAATTACCCGCACGAGGTCTTGAAGATCGGTCAGGTATTTGTCGATACGCGGCATAAGCCGCTCTGAGGGTGTGAGGTCATCGCCACCACCGACAAGGCAAACTCCCATGGGAGTAACATTGAGGACGCCTGCAGGAACGAATTCCCGGTGAATAATACGATCACGGATCGTTTTGTCGGTTCCTTCGGATAGGAACTGCATGAAAGTGTCTTCGCGCGCCATGAGTGCGGTGTGAATGGGTTGCGCGACTTCTTTCGGTTTCCACTCAGGCAACTCATCCTTCAGTTTGCGGAAACTCCAACACTCGCGTCTGAAGTACGCTCCGACAGCGCGCGCCAAGTAATCCAGACAGCGGCGGATGAGGATCAAAAAATCCTGATATTCACAGTGAAGTGCGGTAAGGTCGCCGCCTGCCACTGTCGTGTTTAACTGTGTGACGACTCCAGAGACTCGCGTTTCGGCTGCAATCCGCTGGATAGCAGCATCCATCTCGTAGAGACGGTTACGCCGATAGAGGCAACCAGCAACAGCTTGTTGCGTATTTCCCAAGACGGCATTGGCAAGGACACTCCGCCAATCCGGTTTACCAGTTGCTTGGGGTCTCAACCGTGTGAGCCCCGGTGACTCGGGCCGCTGGTTGAACCAGTCGTGAGCATAGAGGAACGGCTTGCGATGCTCTTCGAGGAGAGGGGTTCCGACGACCGCCTCAACACGCTGCCAGAATTCTCGCATCTGCGAGGAGAAACTCACCTCAAGCATCCGCCCGAGTTCCTCTGGGAAATCTTCTCGCTCCATACGCGAATGCTACCGCAGCTTATTACGCTAATGCACTGGGGAAACTAAACTGGGCAGCATGTGCCCCCAGCGTGCCCCTCCAGCGGGGATTGGGACGGGACGAGATGGGACGAAACGGGACGGAGCGGGGGAACGAACCGACGAAAGATCAAGGCATTAGCCGGTAACAGCGCGACCTGCTTAGGGTTTTACTTCCACCGTGCTGCGGGTTCGATTCCCGCCGCCTCCAAGCCTGAGTGCTCGCCGGACGCTAGATGCCCACGTGCGTGGCGCGATCCAGGATGGGAGGGGTCGGGCAGAGCAGGGCGCTGGGGCAGGCGTCGACCGCGCTCCCCCTCGTGGTGCAGAGGTATAAGCAAGAGACGTAGATGGGCGGAGTCGGGCGGATGATCGCGCCACCCACCACGTCCACCAGGTCATCCTCGTCAAGTTCGGGCAGCGGCCTGCCGGATGGACACTCTGGCAGTACCTGCCGCTGCGCTGGGCTGAGGCTCGCGCGGAACTCCGGATCCTTCCATGCACGGATGATGGTCTCTGCGTTCATGTCCTTCCTCCTGTAGAGAGCTCCAGGGAGAGCTCCACTGGGTGGAGTACGCACGCGTCATTTGTGAGCCGACCCCTCGTCAGAAAGGCAGCCCTTCTCCTTGGGGCTCAGTGGCAGTCACCGCAGAGGCGTCTCCAGGACGTCTGGCCGGTACTCGGTGATCTGCCCGCCGCTGAACGTGAAGCGCTGCCCCACCGACGGCCGGGTGTCGTTGAGCACGTACCCGAAGTCCAGCCGGAACACGTTGATATTGAACTGTGGGAAGAGGAAGCGGATCCCCGCCCCCAGCGAGTGCACTAGGTTCGGCCGCCGGTCGAACGCCGAGCCCGCGTCGTAGAAGAGCACCCCGCCCAGGTGCAGCGTGTGGAAGACCCACGGCGCCGTGCGGTACTCCAGGTTCACCAGCAGCAGCCGCTTCCCCGAATAGGCGTCCGGCCCCGCTCCCCGCAGCCCGTTGGCTCCGCCCAGCAGGCTCACCCGATCAAACAGGTCGTCGAGGTTCACATCCAACAGCCCGCGCGCCACGAAGCGCCCGCCCAGCACCTTCGGTGACACCTGGTGTAGCTCCGCCGCCCAGCGCCGGTTCGTCCACCCGGCCCCCTCCCCCAGCGCCCGGCGGATGGCGCCTCCCGCCGCCACGGTCGTCAGTGCATCCCCCCACAGCCAGCGGTAGCGCAGCGCCACCCCCAGCTCCGCATAGTGCGCCGCCGAGGCGAACACCGGGGGCGCATACCGCACGCTCGTCAGCACCGAGTGGCCGATCTGGAAGTCCTCCGAGAGCGCATACGCATCCACATCGCGCATCACCTCGTAGCGGGCGTTGTACGCGGACAGCGACAGCGAGGCATAGACGGCGTCCTCGCTGCGCGGCAGGTGGTTCGCCTTCAGCCACTCCCGCTGCGCGTCATCCAGCGGGGCGCTCGGGGGCGCCTCGTACCTGCGGCGGTACGCTGTCACCCCGCCCGTCACGTTCTTCTTGGCGGCCTCTCCAGAGGAGCGCGTGTAGCTCGCGCCCGCCGACACGTCGCGCGTCTCGTAGACGTAGGGCACCGGATCGCCGTCCGGGTACGGGAGCTGCCACACCTCGGTGCCGCGGAACACCCGCGTCGTCGCGAGGTTCCAGTCCGCCGAGGTGCTGAAGCTCCAGGGCGTGGACAGCGAGTACAGCGGACGCTGGAGCACCACCGTTCCCCGAGTCCCCTCCAGCTCACCGCTCTCCCGCCCGACGATGAGCGAGGCCGTCTCCCCCAGGTACCAGCGGCTGCCGCCCACCCGCCGGTTGATGTACGTCTGCCCGAAGGTCATCGTGTCCGGCCGCAGCAGGAAGTCCACCGCCAGCTGCTGGTTGCGGCCCAGGAAGTTCTTCTCGGTGCCCTGCAGCCGCAGGTTGCGCACGAACGAGCCCACCACGTCCCAGGTCTGGTTGAGCCGCAGCGACCACAGATCCTTGGTGATGACGAGCAGCGCCACGCCTCCCGGAGCCTGCCCCTTCACCGGCACCACGCGCACCGCCGAGAAGATGCCCAGCTTGCGCAGGTTGCGCGCCGTCTCCTCGACCCGCTCTGCCGAGTACGGAGCTCCGGGCTCCAGCAGCACCTCGCGGCGGATGACCTGCTCGCGGGTCCTCACGTGGAAGACGTTGAGGAAGTTCGGGTACGGGTCGCTCTGGGCGATCACTTCCTCGGAGACGACGAGCACCTCCTCCAGCCGCTTGCCCTCGGGCTCGGGCTCCACCTCACGGGCCTGCTGGGCAAGCCCCCACGCGACGAGTGTCTCCTCGTACCCTCTCGCCGAGGTTCCCACATCGGGCGCCGACGCCATCAGCGGCGCGACCATCAACGTGAGCAGCGCGAGCGGCACACCTGCATCTTGTCACGTGGCCTGTCCCACCCGGGGGACATTTGCAGGGCAGGGAGGGAGCCCAGAGCGGCCGGGTTTGGCTGCACGGTGACCCGCCGAGCCCCGGTTGACGCACTGCGGCCCTGCCACAATTAAGGCCATCTTTCCAGGGTTTGCCCCGCGACCCGCCCTCGTTGGTCTCTTGGGCGGCGGAGGGTCATTTGCTACCATACCCCCAGGATTGGCCTTGATGCCGCCCGGGGGCGGCGGGGAAGCACATGATCGAAAGCGACGCCTCGGCAGGGGGCGCGCCACCTGCCGTGATGGATCCCCTGCTGGGCAGGGTCCTCAACGAGCGCTTCAAGATCCTCGAGCCGCTCGGCTCGGGCGGCATGGGCCGCGTGTACAAAGCCATCCAGGCCCCCCTGGATCGCCCCGTCGCGCTCAAGGTCCTCAACCCCCAGTATGGCCAGGAGAAGGACCCGGGCTTCCAGCGCCGCTTCTTCTTCGAGGCCAGCGTCACCGCCAAGCTGCGCCACCCCAACACCGTCACCGTCATCGACTACGGCAAGACGGACGACGGCATCTTCTTCATCGCGATGGAGTACCTGGAGGGGCAGACGCTCTCCCAGCTCCTCACGCAGGTGGGGCCCCTGCCGTGGCCCCGGGCGCTCAACATCGCCCAGCAGATCGCCCGCTCGCTGCGCGAGGCGCACAAGATCGGCCTCATCCACCGGGACTTGAAGCCCGCCAACGTGATGATCCTCAACCAGGAGACGGATCATGACGTGGTGAAGGTGCTGGACTTCGGGCTGGTGAAGTCCTTCATGCCCGACACCGGCCAGTTCCCCGCGGACGTGTCGCTGACGCAGGCCGGCGTCATCCTCGGCTCGCCGCAGTACATGGCGCCCGAGCAGGCGCGCAACATCTCGGATCCGCGCAGCGACGTGTACTCGCTGGGCGTGGTGCTCTACCAGACCCTGCTGGGGCGCCCGCCGTTCCACGCCGACCAGGGCATCGACATCATCGTCAAGCACATCAACGAGCCGCCGCCGGCCTTCGCCGCCGTGTGGCCCGACCACGCCATCCCTCCGGAGGTGGAGGCGCTGGTGATGAAGTGCCTGGCCAAGCGCCCCGCGGACCGCTTCGACTCCATGGACGCGGTGCTCGAGAGCATCCGCCGCGCGATGACCTCCGCCAACATGAGCGGGGTCTACTCCGGCCCGATCAGCTTCGTCACCAGCACCGGCACGGGCCCCATCACCGGTCCCATCGGGCCGCCGCAGCAGCACGTCTCTCCCTCGGGCGCCTCCACCATGTCGCTCGACATCTCCGTGGACGAGCCGGCGACAGGCAAGCGCCGCAACTCGCTGCCCATGGCCCTGTTCGGAGGCGCCGTGCTGATCGGCGTGGGCGTGGCCCTGGTGTTCGCGCTGCGCTCGCCGACGCCCAAGCCCGTGACGGACCTGCCTCCCCTCCCGGTGCAGCCCACGGCCGCCGCCCCAGCCCCTTCGAGCGAGCACCCCGCCCCCACGGAGAGCCCGCACGCCGCCCCTCCCATCACCCCCGACGATCTCCCCACGCCCCCGGAGGAGACCGCCGAGGCCGAGGCGCAGCCCGCGCTCGTGCGCTTCCACATCGCCAGCGAGCCCAGCGGCGCGCGGGTGACGTACGCGGGGAAGAACCTGGGGACCACTCCGGTGGAGCTGAAGGTCCCCTCGGGGAGCAAGGGGCTCGCGCGCGCCGAGCTGACGTTCGATCTCAACGGGTACTCGCGCCAGACGGTCACGGCCGAGGGTAAGGGCCCGGAGGTCCGCTTCACCCAGAAACTGAAGAAGAAGAGCTCGCGGCCAGCCAGGCCGTCGGGCTCGAATGGTTACAAGGACGATCCCTACCAGTGAAAATGCCCGGAGTTTTCAAGCGAGCGGGCGTCCTCGCGCTGTGTCTGTGCGCGGGGACGGCCCTGGCGGACGAGCGCCTCGAGGCGCGCCGCCACTTCCGTAACGGTATGAGCCTCATCGCCCAGGGGCAGTTCGACCAGGGCATCGCCGAGCTGCAAGAGGCCTACACCATCAAGCCGCACCCCAACGTCCTCTACAACATCGCCCGCGCCTACCTGGACGCGGGCCGCTCCGCGGAGGCGCTGGACTGGTACCGGCGCTATCTGGCCGCCAATCCCCCGGACTCGGACTCCGTGCGCGCCACCATCGCGAAGCTGGAGGCGACGGTGAAGGCAGCCGAGGCGGCCAACCCCACCCCGCCCAACACCCCGGCCCCTGCTCCCCAGGCCGTCCCCGCCGCGGACGCGCAGGCCCTGGCCGCACTCGTGGAGCGGCTGGAGAAGGCCATCGCCCGCGCGGAGTCGATGCCCACCACCTCAGGCCCCCTCGGGCCCGTCGCCCCGGGGACTCCCGCCACCGCGGGGACACCGGCCACGGTGGGCTCCGGCGCCGCCTTGCCGGTGGATGAGGGCGCGGTGCCGTACGAGGAGCGCGTGGTGACGGCCAGCCGCCGCGCCCAGTCGTCGCTCGAGGCGCCCAACGCCACCACCGTCATCACCGCCGAGGACATCCGCCTCTCGGGCGCCACCAGCCTGGTGGAGCTGCTGCGCCGGGTGCCGGGCGCGGACGTGATGGAGCTGGGCGTGGGCAGCGCCAACCTCTCGCTGCGCGGCTTCAACCAGCGCATCGCCAACAAGGTGCTCGTGCTGGTGGACGGCCGCAGCGAGTACCAGGACTTCCTCGGCATGACGCTCTGGTCCAGCCTCCCCATCGAGCTGGAGGAGATCGACCGCATCGAGGTGATCCGCGGACCGGGCAGCGCCCTGTACGGCGCCAACGCGATGCTCGGCGTCGTCAACATCATCACCCGCGCGCCGGGCTTCGGGCAGCGGCAGATCCACGCCATGGTCGGCGGGGGCAACACCGTGAGCGGCTCCTTCGTCAGCTACGGCGCCGCGAGCGCCCTGCGCTACCGCCTGTCCGTGGGCTACGGGCAGATGGACAAGTGGAGCCAGGACTTCGGAGACAACCGGCCGGACATCGCCCTGCGCGCCCCCAGCGCGGAGCGGGGCTACCAGGGCGCCCGGGGCAACCTGGCCACCGAGTACACCTTCACGCCCGGGTTCGATCTGGGCCTGTCCGCCGGCGTCCACCGCTTCAGCACGGAGCTCTACCCGCTGGGCACGCTGCGCAACTTCTACATGGATGGAATCACGGCCTACGGCAAGGGGGACGCCAGCCTCGGGCCCGTGAAGCTGAAGGCCTTCTGGAACCACGTGAGCGTGGAAGCGGGGCCGCAGTACGAGCCCATCGGCCAGCGCTCGCTGGGCACCCACGTCACCTCCAACGTCATCAATGGCGAGGCCCTCTTCAGCAAGGCCTTCGAGCTGGGCGGTGAGCACCTGCTCAACGTGGGCGCGGAGGGGCGTCTCAAGCGCGTGGGGTGGACCTACCTGGGCGGGCTGAAGGAGGAGTTCCACGCGGCGGCCTTCGTCCAGGACGAGTGGCGGCCCGTGCAGCCCCTGCGCCTGTTGGCCTCGTACCGTGCGGACCGGCACCCGCTGCTGGCTGGGGGCAAGCCCGGCCTGGCGCACTCGCCGCGCGTGTCCGCCATCTACCTCCCCTTCGAGGGCCACGCCTTCCGCGCCAGCGCCGCCTCCGCCTTCCGCGAGCCCACCTTCCTGGAGAGCTACACGAACCTGCTCGTGCCCGCTCCGGGAGTGCCCGGCGCCAGCGCGCTCACCCTGGGCAGCCAGACGCTGAAGCCAGAGCGGCTGGTGGCCTTCGAGCTGGGCTACCGTGGCGAGGCCCCCCGGCTGGGCATCGACTGGGACGTGGCGCTCTACCAGAACACGGTGAAGAACCTGATCGGCCTGTCCGCCGTGCAGCGGCTGCCCGCCGGGGACTCCTTCGATGAGGAGAGCAACACCTATATGGTGGGCCGCTCCTTCTTCCAGAACGAGTCGGACACCTACACCTCGCGCGGCGTGGAGCTGGGCGTCTCGCTGGCGCCGGTGGACGGCCTGGGCATCAAGCTCAGCTCGGCCCTGCAGAAGGTGACGACGGACGGCGAGGAGGATGCGCAGTGCGGCCCCTGCAGCCAGGCGCCCGGGCTCAAGCTCTTCGCAGGCCTCACCTACCGCACGCGCGTGGATCTGGAGTTCGGCGTGGACGCGGCCTACACCTCGAGCACCACCTGGATCGAGCGCGAGCCCGCCGCGGCGGACCCCACGCGCATCGAGTTCCTCGCCAACGGGCTGCCCGCGTACACCATCCTCAACGCCCGGGTGGGCTACGAGGTCGTCAAGGACAAGCTCACGGTGGCGGTGGTGGGCTCGAACCTGGCCGGCAGCCACACACAGCACCCCTTCGGCAATCGCATCGAGCGCCGCGTCTTCGCGAGCATGACGGTGATTCCATGAACTCCCTCCGCTCTCAGGGCCCGGCCCTCGCGGGACTGATCCTCTCCACCCTCCTCGCCTCGGCCTGCGAGCCCCCGCCGGTGCTTGCCACCGCGGATCGCCAGCAGCAGACGCGCGCCGCCCGCCTCGAGGGCAGCGTCGTCGTCCAGGGCCCCGCGCGCGGCAACGCCGTGGTGTTCCTCTATGACGCCCAGCGCCCGCCGCCGCCGCAGGGCTCGGGGCGCCCCGTGGCCTTCACCGTCATCTCCCTCTATGACTTGTACGGTGTGGACCTGGGCCAGCCCACGTCGGGGCCCTTCACGGCGCCCTTCGTCTTCCCGCTGGTGCGCCCGGGCAGCTACCTGCTGCGGGGCTTCATCGACACGGACACGTGCCGCACGGAGGCGTGCAGCATGGGCGCGTGCAGCCCGGAGGTGAAGCCCTGCCATGGCCCGGACTTCATCCCCTGGTACAACGTCACCGCCGAGCCGAACCTGTTCGATGTGGGCGGCGCCGCGGTGGACGCGGCCACCCGCGCGCCGCGCGTGTTCGACGTGAACGTGGGGGAGGATGGCACGCCCATTGAGGTGAAGGGCGTCACCGTGAGCTTCTCGGACACCGCCACCGTGAGGGCGGACCGCCCGGCCTTCGACGTGGTCGGCTCCGCGACGATCGATCCGAACGGCGGCCTGCAGACCTTCAAGCTGCGCTCGCGCCCCATCCGCGAGGGCGTGGTGGACCTGCGCTCGCCCGTGTTCCTCGTGCGCTTCATGGACGAGAACCGCGACGGCGTGCCGGATGACGCCAACAAGGACGGCGCGCCGGACCTCTGGCCGCGCGTGGTGGTGCGCAAGCTGGCGGACGGCGGCACCGGCCTCACCGACGAGAACGACCTGGACAACAACGGCGTGATCGACGTCGAGGGCGTGGACTACCCGCACCTGGACGGCACCCAGGATGGCCTGCCGGATCTCGTGGTGCTCGGCACGGGCCTCCTGGCGGACTCACTCCTGAGCGGGCTCTACGACTCCGAGGGCCGCCCGCGCATGGACGCCGTCGTCCCAGTGACCGAGCTGAACGTGGCCCTGCGGCCGATCGCGATCGACGCGCGCAACCCGGCCGCCCCCGCGTTCCTCAAGACGGTGCCTGCCGGCCGGTACGGGATCACCGTCCTCCAGTACACGGGACAGGTGTGGCGGATGCCCAATGAGCTCTCTCCGCAGCTGGCTCCAGAGCTCGGCCTCCCCCCCATCGAGGGCCAGGGCTTCTCCTTCCAGGTCCGCTAAACGCCAGTTCTTTCAGGCCCTTACACGTCCTCCCCCGGGGCCCTACCCGGGGCCTGAATTTCTTCTGGCTTTCCCGGTTTCGCATCTTTCACTTCGTTTTGACATCCGACCGGGTTTCCTGCATTATTCCAGTTGTGCAGTTCAGGGGATTTCCTGAACGAGGGAAGGATCCATATGAAGGCTGGAACGCTCTCCTCTGTCGCTGCTATCTCGATTCCTCGTCCTGCCCTGGAGCAAGCTCGCCCCGTGTTGAAGGCCGCTACCGGGACGCCGCAGCGCGTCCTGCTCGTCGATGACAGCCGCTCGATCCGGACGCTGCTGAAGATCTACCTGATGGCTCGCAACTTCGAGTACGTCGAGGCCGAGTCCGGTGAGGAGGCCCTGAAGGTGCTGGAGCAGGGCACCGTGGACCTGGTGCTGACGGACTTCCGGATGGAGGGCATGAGCGGCGCGGAGTTCGCCATGCAGGTGCGCTCCAACCAGAACCCGCGGATTGCTCGCACGCCCATCATGATGATGACGGGCGACCCGAACGTGGCCGAGGTCCGCACCCAGGGCCAGAAGGCGGGCATCAACGCCTTCGTGCGCAAGCCGGTGAGCTGCGCGCAGCTGATGACGCTGGTGGACACGATCCTGCCGCGCAACACCTGAGCAGCGCCCCTTCCCTCTACGCTGTCCCCCAGCCCCACCTTCTCCTCCCCGGGAGAAGGTGGGGTTTTCATTCTATGGCCTCCCCTCGCTCCACCCGTGTGTTGCTCCTCGGCGCGCTGCTCTTCTCGCCCATGGCCTGGGCCGCTGGCTCAGGAGACGTGATTGTCAGTCCGGGCGTGCTGTTCAGCGTCTCGAGACGCCCCTCGCGCACCTCGACGGGGCTCGGGGCGGAGGTGAGCGTCTGGACGTACCCCGACTCCGAGGGCCGCTCCGGCGGCGGCTTCATCCAGTGGCAGTCCATGGAGTTCGACCACCACCGGTTCTGCGCCGGAATCCAGGGCTCGTACCAGATCGTCGGGGTCGAGTTCGGGGCCACCTACGAGACGCCGGACGTGGACCACGCCTCGACGATCAGCTTCCACGCCGCGCCCTACCTCAGCATCGCCTTCGCATCGGTGGCCCTGCGCGTGGGCCTCCCGCTCAAGCGAGGCAATGACGCCCTGCCCAGCCATGGGTACGACGTGGGCCTGGTGTTCGGGCTCAAGTATCCGATCGGGCTCCTGCGCTGAGGGCGGAGGCGCTCGGAGGCCCTGGGCTCAGGCCGGGCGCGGCGCCTCACGCGTGCGGCGGCGCTTGCGCACGGCCTCCACGGCGCGGATCCCCAGCAGCACCGCGAGCACCGAGCCGTAGATGAGGGGCTCGGTGGCGTCCTTCTTCACCCGCCAGACGAAGTGGATGACGCCCAGCGCCGCGGCCACGTAGGCCAGCCGGTGCAGGCGCTTCCACGCGGGGAAGCCCATGCGCCGCACGGCCGCGTTGGTGGAGGTGGCAGCCAGGGGCACCAGCAGCACCAGGGCGATGAAGCCCACCGCGATGAACTTCCGCTTCGTGATGTCCTCGAGGATGGCGCGGAGCTTGAGCCCCTGATCCGCCACCGCGTAGGTGAGGAAGTGCAGCACCGCGTAGCCGAACGCCATCAACCCCACCAGCTTGCGGATGCGGACGGGCCAGGTCCACCCGAAGAGCAGCTTGAGCGGCGTGCACGCCAGCGAGGCCACGAGGAAGACGAGCGCGAGCAGCCCGGTCTGGTTGAGCACGGCCTCGATGACGTTGGGGCCCAGCGTCCCCTGCGCGCCTTGGAGCGCCAGGAGCGCCAGCGGAGCAAGGCCGCCCACGAGGACGGCAGGGTTGAGCCAGGGGAGCGGCGGGGAGGCCATGGGGTGCTCAGTAGTTCTCGCGCAGGTCCATGCCGGTGTAGAGGGAGGCCACCTGCTCGGCGTAGCCGTTGAAGGGCAGCGTGGGGCGGCGGCGGTACTCGCCCACGCGGCGCTCGGTGGCCTGGCTCCAGCGCGGGTGATCCACCTCGGGGTTCACGTTGGCGTAGAAGCCATACTCGTGGGGCGAGGCGAGGTTCCAGGTGGTGGGCGGCTGCTGCTCGGTGAGGGTGATCTTGACGATGGACTTGATGCCCTTGAAGCCGTACTTCCACGGCACCACCAGCCGCAGGGGCGCGCCGTTCTGGTTGGGCAGCGTCTTGCCGTAGAGGCCCACGGCCATGAGGGTGAGCGGGTGCACGGCCTCGTCCAGGCGCAGGCCCTCCACGTAGGGCCAGTCCAGCACGGGGCGCTTCTGGCCGGGCAGCTGCTCCGGATCCATCAGCGTGGTGAAGGCCACGTACTTCGCGCGGCTGGTGGGCTCCACGCGCTTGAGGAGCTCTCCCAGGGGGAAGCCGTTCCAGGGGATGACCATGGACCAGGCCTCCACGCAGCGCATCCGGTAGATGCGCTCCTGCGGAGGGAACCAGGAGAGGAGCTGGTCGATGTCCACCGTCTGCGGCTTGTTCACCTCGCCGTCGATGACGACGGTCCACGGCCGCGTCTTGAGGACGTGCGCGTTGCGGGCCGGGTCGTTCTTGTCGAGCCCGAACTCGTAGAAGTTGTTGTAGGTGGTGACGTCCGCGAAGGGGGTCTGGGGCTCGTCGGTGTCGTAGGGGCTGGAGTCCGGGCTCTGCGAGGGGGGCAGCGTGGACAGCGCGCCCCCATCCGGGACGAACGAGTCCATGGGGTGGGTGCGCTTCATCCCCAGCAGGTAGAGGCCCCCGCCGACGACGCCGGCCGTGCCCACGAAGAGGCCCGCGTTCTTGATGAACTCCCGGCGGCGCTGGTACAGCGGCTCGGGGGTGATCTCGGAGCTGGGGGGCTCGGGCGCCTTTTTGTCGGACATGGCTCCTCTTACTACGCGGCAACCCGCGTGCTGGTTACACCGGGTAGCGTGGGGCCACTCCCCTGCCCTACCGGGTGGCGGCCTCGCCCTGGGAAGCCAGGACCGAGGCACGGGCCCGAGCATCCTTCATCCGCCACAGCGCCCACCATGGGGTTGAAGGGGATTCGTGGTGCTCCCAGTGGTAGCCGAAGAAGTAGCAGGAGAGCAGGGCCCACACGTGGTTGCGCGGCTGGGTGCGCGCATGGTGAGGCGCCATGTCGGGGCTGTCCGGGCGGCGGTGGGGCAGGTAGGTGCCGAAGTAGAAGAGCTGGAGCGTGCCAAGCGCGGCGGGCACCACCCAGAAGGCCCACAGGCGCCACTCGGCCACCCCGAGCCACTTCAGGAGGTTGAACTGCACCGCCATCGCGACGAACTGCGGCACGGTGGTGTAGCGGACCATGAAGGTGCCCAGCCACGGCCAGAAGGAGCGGAAGCGGGTGGAGAAGTCCGGGTCGTGCTCGCCGGTGGGGTCGGCGTGGTGGGCCCGGTGGTTCACCACCAGCCGGCGGTAGGAGAGGCCCGCGAAGAGGAAGCACGCGAGCGTCCCCACCGCCGTATTCACCCACCGGCGGCGGCTCACCGTACCGTGCATCGCGTCATGGCCGGTGATGAAGAGGCCGGTGCACAGGTGCGCCTGGAGCGCGAGGTGGAGCCAGGCGGCGGGGGAGGCCCACGAGAGGCTGTCCGCCGTCAGCACCCAGGCCAGGTGCCCCGCCCACGCGCCGATGAGGATCAGCGCGAGGGGGACGCCCCAGGGACCGTGGTGGACGCGGGTGCTCATTCAGGTGGGATGTGGCCCTGAGCGGCCCGCCGCGCACGGAAAAGAGCGGGGCGGCGGACCGAGGGGCGGGCGGCCGAGCTACTTCTTCGGCTGCTCGGAGCCGCCGTACTCGCGCAGGAGCTGGTCGGCGGAGACGAAGCGGGGCTCGATGTCGACGGGAACGTTCTTGAGCCTGTCGAGCACCTTCTTCACCTCGGGGCGGACCACGCCCTGCTTCGCCAGGAGGGCCTCGGCCAGGGCGCGATCCCCGCGGCCCTGGAGCTCCATGAGCTGCTTCGTCAGCGCCGTCACGGAGTCCTGGATCTTCTCGGGGACGATGGCGAAGGTGCCGTCCGGGCTCACCCTCACCGCGCCGGTGTCCAGGAAGTGGTTGAGCTGGAGCGCCACGCCCTTGCCGTGGGCCTCGTCGGTGCCAAAGCGGATGGAGCGGAACATGGAGGCCAGATAGGTGGTGTACATGGTGCGCTCCATCGTCTTGTCGAGCACGCCCTTGTTCACCAGCTGCTGCAGCGCCCAGAGGCCAGAGATGTCCGCCTTGGCCTCCTCGATGGCGCTGGAGGAGACCTGGAGCGCCTGGCGCACGGTGGTCTCCTTGCCATTGACGGTGACGTTGTGGGGCCCCAGCCCGTGCATCAGCTCGTGCATGAGGATGTGGGTGAAGAAGGCCTCGAAGGCGACGTTCGGCCGGTCCTTCGGGGCGAGCGCCACCTGGGCGATGGGCTGGAGCACGCGCTGGAACTTGGCCTCCTGGATGTTCTTGAGCATCACCCGCTTGCTGCCCTTCTCCGCGGTGACGCGCTCGTCATTGGGCAGGTTGAAGGCGGCCGTCTGCACGCCCCGGTTGCCGTCTCCGGAGGAGAAGAGGCTGTTGACGACGCGGATGGGCGCCAGCGCGCCGAGCTTCGGGTTGCGCATCTTCGGCTCGATGGGGAGCGCGTTCTCCAGGCCCTGCAGCTCGCCGCCGAAGCGGGCCAGCTTCTGCGTCTCCGCGTCGTCGCGCACGGTGATGAAGGCCTCGAAGGCGGCCTTGTAGTTGAACCAGTTGTCCTCGTAGACCTCGTAGGGCCCGATGGTGGGCTCGACGCTGGCGTCCAGCTCCATCCACGCCACCTCGCTGGCGTAGTAGTCGTTGGAGAGGAAGGCGTCCGCGCGGGCGGTGAGGAACGCCCCGAGCGTGGGCTGCTTCGTGAGCGCCGCGGCCTCGCGCAGCAGCTGGGCGGCCTGGGCCAGCTCTCCCTGGTACTCCACGCTGTAGGGCACGGAGATGAACTTGCCGTCGGGAGCGCGGCGGAGGGTGGTGTAGAAGCCGGTGGCCTGGCGCTGCTGGGGCTCGGGCAGGGACTTCACCCACTGCTCGACGGCCTCCTTGGTGGAGCCGGCCGGGTAGAAGTTGCCAGCGGCGAGCGGCCCAGGGGGGACGCTTGGGAGGAAGGCACGGCCCTCGTCCAGACGCGACCAGGGGCCCTTGTTGAGGATGAACGCGTGCAGCCGCTCGCGGCCGAGGGGCGAGGTGTCCTCGAGCAGCTCCAGCAGCAGCGTCTCATTGCCCGCCCAGGACTGGCGCATGAAGAGGGTGTCCATGAGCTGTGCGGCTTGCACCATCTTCGCCAGCGCCCGCTTCTCGGCGTCGGGGAGCTTCGACAGGTCGACCTTGAGGTCCACCGGAGCGAAGCGCGCGGTCATGCGCTGGAGTTGAGCGGCATCGGGAAGGGAGGCGGGCTCCGCGGCCCAGGCAGTGCCCACGAGGAGCACGGAGGTCAGCAGGGACAGGAGGTGGCGGGTCATGGGCCGGGAGTCTTATCGCCTTCCCTGGCGGGAGGGGAGCGCGACGCACGCTCCCTGGGGCACTCTTTCCCCTGGATGACGAATCCCCAGGTAGGGACTGTCAGACCTATGCATTAGGTCTCCCCGTAGGCTACTCTTCCATCGTGGTGGGTAGGGCGTGCGGCGGGGAATGTCATGGGTAGGGAGCGCAGGTACGTGGAGCAGATACGCGTGTTGGACCGGCTGGGGCTGATCAGGCTGTGGGAGTGGATCCAGGCGGGCCTTCCCATCGAGGGCTGGGCAACTGGAAAGGCCTTTGAGTACCTCATCCTCCGCGCCTTCGAGTTGGAGCAGGCCGAGGTCATCTGGCCCTACTCCGTGGGCCGTTCAGAGCAGATCGATGGGGCCCTCTTCGTCGATGGGATGTCCTGCCTCATCGAGGCCAAGGAGCATACCTCCCCCATCGGGCTGGGGCCGATCGCCAGGCTCAGGGCTCGGCTCGATCAGCGCCCTCCCGGAGTGATCGGGCTCCTGTTCAGTGTGAACGGCTTCACGAGAGCCGCGATCGATACTCTGCAGCGGCTCCCCACTCAGAACGTGCTGCTCTGGAATGGGCTCGATCTCACCCAAGCCCTGATGAGCGGCATGCGTGCAGGGCTCCAGGCCAAGTGGCGGAAGGCCGTGGAACGGGCGTCCTTTGATCATCGCCTCACCAAGTAGGAGAACCCGCAATGACTCTGCGTGTCGTGACGGAAGGATCTATGGAGGCTCGCCTCATCACGAGGATCCTCAAGCCCATCCTGGGGGATGCGGTTCGGGTCTTCTCCGCTGATTGCGGACCCGCCGACCCGGCCTCGCTGGCCCGCACGTTCCTCGGAGACGGATGGCCGGTGGCCCTGGTTCTTCATACGAAGACCTTGCGCTCGGAGAAGATCCGGAGGCTCCGTGGCTTCTACGAGCGCATGCTGACCCCGATCGATAGCAGTGATGCCTGGCGGGTGGTGTTCATCAAGCCCCGGCTGGAGCTGCTCCTCTTTCATGACCCGGAGGTCCTGCGACTGCTCGTGGGCCGTGTCCCCACTCAGGAGGAGATGGAGCGCGCACGCACGAGGCCCCGAAAGGTGCTGGCGGAGATGCTCGGCATCCCCCGGGAGTCTCTCGCGTCCGAGCTCGAGCGACGGCTCGAGGGTGTCGATCTCAGCCGCCTGGCGACGCACCCCCAGCTCCAGAAGATCCTCGACTTCCACGCTCAACTCGAGGCAGAGGCAATCTCTCCGTGAGAGCACGCCCTGCGTCACAGTCTATTTATGGGGCGGCAACGAGCGGGCGGGCCTTTGCCCGCAATCCTCCCACCCCTGCGGCGGCCATTCCTACCCCAGCCCCGCCCGGCCGGGCCCCAGGCAGGAGCCGTTCGGACTCGACAAGCCCTACAGAATGGTTATGGGGAACGGGTCACGCCTGTCCAAGGCGTTCGGAGGAGCCATGTCCGTCGAATCCCAGAGGGAGACCCATTCCTTCCAGGCTGAAATCAACCAGCTGCTCAACCTGGTCATCAACTCCCTCTATAGCCACAAGGAGATCTTCCTGCGCGAGCTGATCTCCAACGCGTCCGATGCGCTGGACAAGCTTCGCTTCCGCACCATCACCGAGCCGGAGCTGCTCGGGGGTGAGTCCCCGCTGGAGATCCGCATCATCCCCAATGCCGAGCAGGGCACCCTCACCATCGAGGACACCGGCATCGGCATGACGCACGACGAGCTGGTGAAGAACCTGGGCACCATCGCCCACTCGGGCTCGCGCGAGTTCCTGGAGATGCTGTCCCAGCGCGGCCAGAAGGACGTGAACCTCATCGGCCAGTTCGGCGTGGGCTTCTACAGCGCCTACCTCGTCGCGGACCGGGTGGAGGTGGTGAGCCGGCCAGCCGGGAAGGACTCGCAGGCCTTCCGGTGGACCTCCGAGGCCAAGGGCACCTTCACCGTGGAGGCCGCCGAGCGCACCACGCGCGGCACCGCCGTCACCCTCCACCTGAAGCCGGATCAGAAGGAGTTCCTGGACGAGTGGCGGCTGCGCTCGCTCATCACCCAGTACTCGGACTACGTCGGCCACCCCATCCAGCTCCAGGTGAAGAAGGAGACGGACGTCATCGACGCCCGCACGGGCGAGAAGAGCTCCACCACCGCCTTCGAGACGGTCAACAAGGCCAGCGCCCTCTGGCAGCGCCCCAAGTCCGAGCTCACCGACGAGCAGTACCAGGAGTTCTACAAGCACCTCACGCATGACTTCGAGCCGCCGCTGGCCTGGACGCACTTCCGCACGGACGGCAACCAGCAGTTCACCGGGCTCATCTTCGTGCCCAAGCGCAAGCCGTTCGACATGGACGGCACCGCGCGGCGGCGCGGCGTGCGCCTGTTCGTCAAGCGCGTCTTCATCATGGACGACTGCGAGGAGCTGCTGCCGCCGTGGCTGCGCTTCGTGCGCGGCGTGGTGGACTCGGATGACCTGCCGCTCAACGTCTCGCGCGAGCTGCTGCAGGACTCGGCGGTGGTGCGCTCCATCCGCAAGCACGTGGTGAAGAAGACGCTGGACCTGCTGGAGAAGCTCGCCAAGGACAAGCCCGAGGACTACCTCACCCTGTGGAAGAACTTCGGCGCCATCCTCAAGGAGGGGCTGGCCTCCGACGGCGAGCACCGCGAGAAGCTGGGCGCGCTGGTGCGCTACGAGAGCAGCCACCAGGAGGGGTTCACCTCGCTGGCGGACTACGTGTCGCGCATGAAGGAGGGCCAGCAGGCCATCTATTACGTGTTCGGCGAGTCGCGGAAGGCGCTGGAGGGCTCACCGCACCTGGAGACGCTGCGGAAGCGCGGCTACGAGGTGCTCTACCTGACGGACCCCGTGGACGAGTGGGCCGCCCAGGGGCTGCGCGAGTTCAACGGCAAGCCGCTCGTCTCCGCGCTCCAGGCGGACCTCAAGCTCCAGGAGACGGCCGAGGAGAAGCGCGAGAAGGAGCAGCACGCCGAGGGCCTCAAGTCCCTCACCGAGCGGATGAAGGAGGTGCTGAAGGACGTGGTGGGGGAGGTGCGGGTGTCGGATCGCCTCACCGACTCGCCGGTCTGCCTGGTGCTGCCCGAGGGCGGCTCGCCCGCCTTCCTGGAGCGCATGCTGCGCGAGCACGGGCGGGACATGCCTCGGGGCCGGCGCATCCTCGAGGTGAACCCCTCGCACCCCGTCGTCGAGCACCTGCGCAAGCTGCACGAGCGGGACGCGAAGTCGGAGCAGGTGACCGAGTGGATCGAGCTGCTCCATGATCAGGCGCTGCTCACCGAGGGCAGCCCCCTGGAGGATCCCAACCGCTTCGCGAAGCGGTTGACGGCGCTGCTGACGCAGGTGGCGGCCCAGGCGGTGGAGCCTCCCACCGATGGAGCGGCCCCGGGCACGCAGGCGGCGGAGACGGCGAGCGCGCCGGGTAGCACCCCGGTCCAGGCCTGACGCCTCGCGCGGCGCTCAGGGGGCGGTGTCGGCCACCTGCGTGTGAGCCCTCACCGCCCTGAGGAGCACGCCGGGCTCCTCTGCCTCCCGTGGGGGAGAGGAGTCCTCCACCTGGAGGATCTCCTCCCGGAAAGGCCAGCTTCGGGCCAGCGCCTGCGCCTGGGCGCTCGGGGCGCTCGGGCCTCCGGAGGGACAGTCGTCGTCGGAACGTGAGATGAGCCCCACGAACTCCCACCGCTCACCTTGCCCCTGTTCATCGGCGATCGACTTGACGAGGGCCTCGCTCACGTAGCAGCCCGGCTCCAGCGTGGCCTGGGGTTCCGGATCGTCCTCCCTGTCAGGCTCCGGCAATGGAACGGCCCCGCGGGCGGCGAGCTGTCCCGCGGGCGGCGTGGAGGGGGCGTTGAAGCGCGAGTCCTCCTCTTGTTGTTGTTGCGAGTCCCCCATCCCGGCCAGGTACCCGAGCGCCGAGATCCCCAGGCACCCTGCGAACACCACAGCCGCGGCGATGAGACACCCCTTCACCCAGCCCGAGGACTGCGGGCGTTGGCTCTGCGCAGGGACAGGCCCCCGCGCTGGCACGGGAGCGGGCGCCGGAGCAGACGGCACCAGAGGCGATGGCGGCTGAGCCATGACCGGTGCTGGCGCAGGCTGTCGGTCGGTCACCGGCCGCTGCGGGGCAGGCCGCCCGTCGTTCGAGAACTGCGCCGGAGCCAGCTGCCGATCCGTCACGGGCCGCGCCGGCGCAGGAGGCGCGGGTGAGGGCGCGAGTTCGCCCGCTGCGGACGCAGGCCGCTTCATCGTGGCCGAGAAGCCCCCGGCCTCCGCGGCTCCGGCCGAGGCCTCACCCGAACCTGGCCGCTTCATCGTGGCCGAGAAGCCCCCGGCATCAGCGGCCCCAGCCGAGGCGTCTCCAGACCCTGGCCGCCTCATCGTGGCCGAGAAGGCCTCGGGCGTCGCGGCGGGGACAGGGGCCACGGCGCTGTCTCGGGGCCCGGTGGCCGCAGCGGCGCTCAGGGGCAGCGCGCGCACCGCCTCCTCGCAGGCGATGAGCGCCCGGTCCGCCTCGGCCGCATCCTGGAAGCGATCCTCCGGGCGCTTCTCGTAGAACTTCTCGAGCGTCTGCCGCAGCACCTCTGGCAGTGGGAAGGAGACGGGCGGAGGGGGCTCGCTGAGCTGCGCATGGAGGATGCGCGCGATCGTCTCTCCTTGATAGGCGCGCACCCCGCTGAGCAGCTCGTAGAAGATGAGGCCCGCGGCGTAGAGGTCCGTCCGTCCATCAATGGGCTTGCCGGCGATCTGCTCCGGCGCCATGTACGCCGGCGTGCCCACCATCATCCCCTCGCTGGTGAGCTGCCCGCCGGCGTCTCCGAGCACCTTGGCGATGCCGAAGTCGAGCACCTTCACGAAGAGCTGCCCATCATCCGGCCCGGCCTGGACGACCTTGATGTTGGCCGGCTTGAGATCGCGGTGGACGATGCCCAGCGAGTGCGCGGCGTGCAGCAGCGAGACAATCTGGCGCATCACCGCCACGGCCTGGCGCAGAGGCATCGGCCCCTGGCGCTCGATGACCTCCGCCAGCTCCACGCCGTCCACGTACTCCATGACGATGTAGGGAGTGCCCTGCTCCACCCCGAAGTCGATGACGTGGGTCATCGCCGGGTGGCTCACCTTGCCAGCCACGCGGGCCTCCCGCGTGAAGCGCGCGAGGCTCTCGGGCGAGGAGATGGCCCTGGGCGAGAGCACCTTCACCGCCATGCGCTTCTCGAGCCCGAGGTGGGTGGCCAGGAAGACCGTCCCCATGCCGCCGCTGCCCAGCTCGGCCTCGATGCGGTAGGTCTCCTTGAGCACGGCGCCAGGCGCTATCTGGAGCGCGGAAGACGGCTTGCCCGACGGTGAGCCCTTGGAGGGCGGATACGTTCTGTCGTCTTCACTCATGCGGTCCGCCCCCGGCGCTAGGGAGCGCTCCCGGAGACCCGCGTGTGGACCTTCACCAAGACCCGCCGGGTGTTGGGAGCTCCTTTCTTCTGCGGCTCGAAGGAGAGGGTCTGGGACTGGAGAACCCTCTCCAAACGCGACTCCGGCCACTGTTTGAACAGATCCTGGTACTCGCGCTTCAGCTTCTGTGCAGGCGCTGAGGCACAGTCGACGGTCTGACGCGAGTTGACCGACCTTGGCAGCCATGGGCCGTACTTGCCATCGGACCGTCTGGTCGACTCGAGCGCCACCACAGAGACATAGCAGGCTTCGCTCTGCTTCTCCGGGAGGGGCGGAGAGGTATCCCCGGCCGCCCCGGGCTCACCTCCTCCCTCCTGTCCCGGCTCTCCCGCTGCGGTCGGCTCGCTCCCCGGCGTCCCCTCTGTGGCGGCAACGGGAGGATTCGTCCCATCGCCGGGCTCCGTGGGAGCCGTCCCGTTCTCCTGACCGGGCTCCGTGGGAGCCGTCCCCGTCCCTTCACCCGAATCCGTCGGAGTCCCCGTCCCCGCAACCGCCGTGGATCCCGTCTGCGTGGAGGGGGCGGTGTCCTTCAGAGGCTCCGCCGGTTGCGAGGGCGTGGCAACCCCGGTCGTCGCAGGAGGAAGGATCTCGCCCGAGCCCGAGCCCGAGCCCGAGAGCCGGCCCGTCTTCCAGGCCCACACCCCTCCCACGAGTCCCGCCGCCACGAGCAGGAAGGCCACCCCCACCAACGCCACGGCCTTGCCGGACCCCGAGGATGTCCGGGGCTCGACGGCCTGGAGCGGCGGAAGGGCCGGAGCCGGGACAGCGGAGGAGACCGCCGGCGCGGGAACAGGAGCCGGCGCGGGAGCAGGAACGAGCGCGGGCTCCTCCCGGGACACCTGCCCCTCCGTCACGAGCGAGGGCGAGACGGCCACGGCAGAGGAAGGCTTGCTCTCGGCAGGGCCAGGCACCGCCACCCCAGAGGTGCCAGCACCCGGCTCGGCCTTCTTCGGGCGGTACGCGATCGTCCGGGCTCCGTCCTCCGCCTCCACACTGGCGGGCAGCACGGCGCCCGCGGCGAGGTTCACCGAGGGCGGCCGCAGCATGTCCTCGCAGGCCATGAGCGCCCGATCCGCCTCGGCCGCGTCCTGGAAGCGATCCTCCGGGCGCTTCTCGCAGAACTTCTCGAGCGTCTGGCGGATGATGTCCGGCACCGGCACGGTCAGCGGCGGCGGCGGCTCATTCATCTGCGCGTGGAGGATGCGGGCGATCGTCTCTCCCTTGAAGGCCCGCTTGCCGCTGAGCATCTCGTGGAACATGAGGCCCGCGGCATAGAGATCCGTGCGCCCATCAATCGGCTGGCCGTTGATCTGCTCCGGCGCCATGTACGCCGGCGTGCCCACCAGCATGCCCTCGCTGGTGAGCTGGCCGGAGACGTCTCCGACGATCTTCGCGACGCCGAAGTCGAGCACCTTCACGAAGATCTGACTGTCCTCGGGCGTCTCCTGGATGACCTTGATGTTGGCCGGCTTGAGATCGCGGTGGACGATGCCCAGCGCATGCGCCGCGCGCAGCAGCGAGACGATCTGGCGCATCACCGCCACGGCCCGCCGGGGCGACATGGGCCCGTGGCGCTCGATGAGCTCGGCCAGCTCCACCCCGCTCACGTACTCCATGACGATGTAGGGGGTGCCCTGCTCCACCCCGAAGTCGATGACGTTCGTCATCGCCGGGTGGCTCACCTTGCCGGCGACCTTCGCCTCCCGCTCGAAGCGCGCCAGGCTGTCCGGAGTAGAGATGGCGCGGCGCGAGAGCACCTTCACCGCCATCGTCTTGTCGAGCCCGATATGGGTGGCGCGGAAGACCGTCCCCATGCCGCCGCTGCCCAGCTCGGCCTCGATGCGGTAGGTCTCCTTGAGCACCGTGCCGGGCCGGATCTCCAGCGGGGGTGCCGGCTTGCTCGCGTCCCCCCGCTCACCGGACAAATAAGTCTTGTCGTCTTCGCTCATGAATGGGCTCGGATGCTACTTCAACCTGCGACCTTTCCTCCTCCCGTCAACATGCCGGGTGGGCGACCCACCTACCCAGCCCTGCGGCAGGCTCGGCCGAGGCTTTCCTGATCTTCCGGCCTCTATACACCGGGAGAGGAAGCGTCCAGCGTGGCTTGATTTGTCTGAGGGGCACAAGGGACACTCTGGCTCCACCGTGAGCACTCAAGCGGACGGGCAAGCCTCGCCGATACATGTCTCACGGTTGTTTCGTCATCACCCGCTGGCCCTCACCAGCGGCCTTTCTTGGAGACAGGTGCCCCATGCTGATCGTGATGAAGCCGGATGCGACATCCCAGGACATCGAGCGGGTCAACGAGGAGATCCGCCGCCGGGGCTGGCAGCCGAACGCGATCCCCGGAGGCACTCGCACCGCGATCGGCATCACGGGCAACAAGGGGGCGGTGGAGGCCGAGCCCTTCCGTGTGCTGCCCGGCGTGGCGGACGCCGTTCCCATCTCTCAGCCCTTCAAGCTCGTCAGCCGCGAGGTAAAGCCGGATGACACCGTGATGCCGATAGGCAACCTCATGGTGGGAGGCAAGACGATCCACGTCATCGCCGGCCCGTGCTCGGTGGAGACGCGCGAGCAGATCGTCGGCACGGCGCAGTCGGTGAAGAAGGCGGGCGCCACCATGCTGCGCGGGGGCGCGTTCAAGCCCCGCACCAGCCCGTATGAGTTCCAGGGCCTGAAGAACGACGGCCTGTCGCTGCTGGCCGAGGCGCGCAAGGAGACGGGGCTGCTGGTCGTCACCGAGGTGAAGGACACGGCAACGCTGCCCCAGGTGGCCGAGGCGGCGGACATCCTCCAGGTGGGCGCGCGCAACATGCAGAACTTCTCGCTGCTGGAGGCGGTGGGCGAGGTGCGCAAGCCGGTGCTGCTCAAGCGCGGCCTGAGCGCCACCATCAAGGAGCTGCTGATGGCGGCCGAGTACATCGTCGCCAAGGGCAACACCCGCGTCATCCTCTGCGAGCGCGGCATCCGCACCTTCGAGACGATGACGCGCAACACGCTGGATCTGAACGCGGTGCCGATGCTCAAGGCGCTCAGCCACCTGCCGGTGTTCGTGGATCCGTCGCACGGCATCGGCGTGCGCAAGGCGGTGCCGGCGATGATGCGCGCGGCCATTGCCGTGGGCGCGGACGGCGTCATCGTCGAGGTGCACCCGGATCCGCCCCGGGCGCTGTCGGACGGGCACCAGTCGATGGACTTCACCGAGTTCGAGAAGGCGATGGACGAGGTGCGCGCCATCGCCGCGGCGCTGGGCCGTGACGTGGCGAGGCTGGGGTAGCGGAACATGACGCTCAAGGAAGCGCTGGGCCAGGTGCTGAACCGGCGCAATCTCACCCGCGAGGAGATGGCCACCATCATGGGGCTGATGCTCGCGGGTGAGGCGACGTCCGCGCAGGTGGGCGCGCTGGCGGCGGCGCTGCGGATGAAGGGGGAGACGGAGGACGAGCTCCTCGGGGCGGCGGAGGCCATGCGGTCGCGGGCGGCGAAGCTGTCGCCTCGGGCCGAGGTGGTGCTGGACACGTGCGGCACCGGAGGAGATGGGGCGCACACCTTCAACATCTCCACGGCGGTGGCGTTCGTGGCCGCGGGGGCGGGGGCGACGGTGGCCAAGCATGGCAACCGGGCCGTCTCCAGCCGCTGCGGGAGCGCGGACGTGCTGGCGGCGCTGGGGCTGCCGATGGAGCGCTCTCACGAGGACGTGTCGCGGGACATCGACGAGCACGGCGTGGGCTTCCTCTTCGCGCCGTCGCACCACAGCGCCCTGAAGCACGTGGCGCAGGCGCGGCGGGAGCTGGGGTTCCACAGCTTCTTCAACCTGCTGGGGCCGCTGACGAACCCGGCCGGCGCGCGCTACCAGCTGCTGGGCACCTTCGCCGGAGAGCGGCTGGAGCAGACGGCGCGGGTGCTGGGGCGGCTGGGCAGCCGGCGTGCGTGGGTGGTGCACGGGCAGGATGGGCTGGACGAGGTGACGCCGTGCGGCCCGACGAACGTGGCGGAGCTGCGCGAGGACGGCACGGTGCGCACCTTCGTCGTCACCCCGGAGGACGCGGGGCTGGAGCGGGTGCCTCGGGAGGCCATCGCCGGGGGCGAGGCGGAGCAGAACGCCCGGCTGCTGAAGGCCCTGCTGGAGGGCGAGCGCTCGGGGATCCGCACCGCGGTGCTGCTCAACGCGGCGGCGGCGCTGGTGGTGGTGGGCCTGGCGGCGGACCTGCGCGAGGGCGTGAAGCGGGCCGCGGAGGCGATCGACTCGGGCGCGGCGGCGCGCAAGCTGGCGGCGCTGCTCAAGGGAGGCTCGTTGTGAGCCGGAGCCCTGCGGAAAGTCCCCGCCTCCTGCTCGGGAGGCGGCTAGGGTGAGGGGTGTGTCCCCCAGCCGTCGCTGTCACCAGGGGCTCCGCCGCGGAGCCAAGACATCGGAGATCCCTGAATGAACCTCCTCGCGGACATCTTCGCGCGCAAGCAGCGGGAGTTTGCAGCGCGCCCGCCTCAGGAGGCGCGGGTGCGCCCACCGGCCCGTGACTTCACGGCGGCCCTGCTCCAGCGCCGGCCCGGCGTGGCGGTGAACGTCATCGCCGAGGTGAAGCGCCGCAGCCCTTCGGGTGGGCTCTTCCCTCATCAGGATCTGGTCCAGGTCGCTCGGGGCTACGAGGCCGGCGGCGCGAGCGCCATCAGCGTGCTCACGGACGACGTGGACTTCGGTGGCAGCCTCGCGGACCTGGAGCTGGTGCGGGCGGCGGTGTCGCTGCCCGTGCTCCGCAAGGACTTCCTGGTGGCCCCTCGCGAGATTGAGGAGAGCGCGGCGCTGGGGGCGGACGCGGTGCTGCTCATCGCCGACGCGCTGCGGGACGGGATAATGCAGGAGATGGTGGCGACCGCGAAGGCCTGCGGGGTGGCTGCGCTGGTGGAGGCGCACACCGAGGAGCACGCCGAGCGGGCGCTGGCGGCGGGCGCGGAGCTGGTGGGCATCAACAACCGGGATCTGGCCACGCTGCGCACGGACGTGCGCACGGCGCTACGGGTGATGCCCCACCTGCGCGCGCGGGCCCGGGTGCTGGTGGCCGAGAGCGGGCTGAAGACGGCGGCGGACTTCGCGGCGGCCCGGGCGGCGGGGGCGGACGCGGTGCTGGTGGGCGAGTCCCTGCTGCGAGATGCGGATCCCGGCCAGGCGCTGGCGAGGCTGCTGGCCGAGAGGGACGGGACGGCGTGAGCGTCCATGTGAAGATCTGCGGTGTGACGCGGCTGGAGGACGCGCGGGCGGTGTGGGCGGCCGGCGCGGACGCGCTGGGGCTGAACTTCTATCCGCGCTCTCCCCGCTTCGTGGAGCCGGCGACGGCGGCGGCGCTGGCTCGCACCCGGCCTGCGCTGGGCGCGGTGGTGGGCGTCTTCGTCAACGAGTCCCCGGACGTCATCCGGGCGAGGGTGCGCGAGTGCGGGCTCACGGCGGTGCAGCTCCACGGAGACGAGCCGCCCGAGGCCTGCTCCGGGTTCGGCGTCCCCGTCATCAAGGCGCTGCGCGTGCGCGGGCCGGAAGATGTGGCGCGGGCGCGGACGTACGTGGGCGCGGGTGACGTGGCGACGTTGCTGCTGGACGGCGCGGCGCCTGGGTACGGCGGTGGAGGCGTCACCTTCGACTGGTCGCTGGTGGCCCAGCTGGTGGACGTGGGAGTGCCCGTGCTGGTGGCGGGCGGACTGACTCCGGGGAACGTGGCGGAGGCTGTCCGCGCCACGCGGCCGTACGGGGTGGACGTGGCGAGCGGGGTGGAGTCGAGCCCTGGCATCAAGGATCTCGAGGCAGTGCGGACCTTCATCCGTGCCGCCAAGGCAGTGAACCTGTGGGAGCGACAGACATGAGCATGGAGACCTCCACCGGGCGCTTCGGGCGCTATGGCGGCCGCTACGTGCCGGAGACGCTGGTCCCGGCGCTGCTGGAGCTGGAGGCGGCATACGCGGCGGCGCGCGCGGACCCGGCCTTCGGCGACGAAGTGGCACGGGTGCTGAAGGAGTTCGTGGGGCGCGAGACGCCGCTGACGCCCGCGCGCCGGCTGACCGAGTCCTGGGCCGGCGCGCACGTGTGGCTCAAGCGCGAGGATCTGGCGCACACGGGCGCGCACAAGATCAACAACACCATCGGCCAGGTGCTGCTGGCGCGGCGCATGGGGAAGAAGCGCATCATCGCGGAGACGGGGGCGGGACAGCACGGCGTGGCCACCGCCACCGCGTGCGCGCTCTTCGGGTTCCCGTGCGAGGTGTACATGGGCGCGCTGGACGTGGAGCGCCAGTCGCTCAACGTGTTCCGCATGCGCGCGCTGGGCGCCACGGTGCGGCCGGTGGAGGCGGGCTCGAAGACGCTGAAGGACGCGATGAACGAGGCCATCCGCACCTGGGTGGCGCAGGTGGAGGACACCCACTACGTCATCGGCAGCGCGGCGGGGCCGCACCCCTACCCCACCATCGTCCGGGACTTCCAGTCCATCATCGGCCGCGAGACGCGGGAGCAGAGCAAGGCGGCCTTCGGGCGGCTGCCGGACGCCATCACGGCGTGCATCGGCGGTGGGTCGAACGCCATCGGCATCTTCCACCCCTTCATCGGGGACAAGGAGGTGCGGCTGGTGGGCGTGGAGGCCGGGGGCCACGGCTTGAACAGCGGGCAGCACGGCGCCTCGCTGACGCTGGGCACGGAGGGAGTCCTCCACGGCACGCGCTCGCTGGTGCTGCAGGACGCGAACGGACAGATTCAAGAGGCGCACTCCATCTCCGCGGGCCTGGACTACCCGGGCGTGGGCCCGGAGCTGGCCTTCCTGGCCAAGGAGGGCCGGATGGAGGTGCGCACGGCCACGGACGACGAGGCGCTGCGGGCCTTCTACGAGGTGGCGCGCACGGAGGGCATCCTCCCGGCGCTGGAGACGTCTCACGCGTTCGCGCGGGCGGCGGAGCTGGCGCGCGAGCTGGGCAAGGGCAAGCACCTGGTCATCAACTGCTCGGGTCGCGGCGACAAGGACGTGGCGACCATCGCGGCGAAGGGCATTCCGGCCATGGGCCACGAGAGGAAGGTATGAGCGGCGAGCTGGCAGCAGCCTTCGAGAAGGCGAAGGCACGGGGCGAGGGCGCGCTGGTGGCCTACGCCATGGCGGGAGATCCGGACCTGCCGCGCTCCGTGGACGTGTTCGCCGCGATGGTAGAGGGTGGCGCGGACGTCCTGGAGATCGGGGTGGCGTTCAGCGATCCCATCGCGGACGGCCCGGTCATCCAGGCAGCCTCGGAGCGGGCGCTGAAGGCGGGCTCCACGCTTCAGCGAGTGCTGGACGAGGTCGTCCCCGCGGTGCGCAAGCGCTGCCCTGAGACGCCGCTCGTGGTGATGACGTACATCAACATCGTGATGGCGCTGGGCGAGGAGCGCTACGCGAAGCTGGCCCGCGAGCGAGGCATCTCCGGCACGATCCTCCCGGACCTGCCTCCCGAGGAGAGCGAGGGCCTGCGACGAACCTTCGACGCGGCGGGCATGGAGCTCATCCCGCTGTGCGCGCCCACCACGCCTCCGGCGCGAGCGGAGGCCATCGCCCGGGATGCGCGCGGGTTCGTGTACTGCGTCGCGGTGGCGGGAGTGACGGGGATGCGGGCGGAGCTGCCGAAGGACCTGTCGTCCCGCCTGGATCTGGTGCGGCGCGCCTCGAAGGTGCCGGTGGTGGCGGGGTTCGGCATCTCCACCGCCGAGCAGGCCCGGGTGATCGGCGCTCACGCGGACGGCGTGGTCGTGGGCAGCGCCCTGGTGCGCACGGCCCACGCGGAGGGCCCCGCGGCGGCGAAGCAGCTCTGCGCGGAGATCAAGCGCGGCCTGAAGCGCTGAGGAGGGATGATGAAACCGCTCTCGCCCCAGATCGTCCTCGTCCGTCACGGAGAGACGGCCTGGAGCCGGAGCGGCCAGCACACGGGCCGCACCGACATTCCGCTGCTCGAGGACGGGCAGCGGATGGGCCAGGCGCTGGAGGCTCCCCTGCGGGCCTGGAGCTTCGCCGCGGTCTGGACGAGTCCCCTGCGCCGCGCGAGCGAGACGTGCGCCCTGTCAGGCCATGGCGTCACCGCCCGGGAGAATCCGGACCTGATGGAGTGGGACTACGGCGCCTACGAGGGAAAGACCTCCAAGGAGATCCGCGCCGCGGAGCCCGGGTGGACAATCTGGAAGGACGGAACGCCCGGGGGCGAGGCGGCCGAGCAGGTAGGCGCCCGAGCAGACCGCGTCATGGAAGAGGTGCGGCGGGTCCAGGGCAACGTGCTCCTCTTCTCCCATGGCCACTTCCTGAGAGTGTTTGCAGCTCGCTGGCTGGGCTTGCCGCCGGCGGAGGGGCGGCTCTTCGCGCTGAGCACCGCGTCCATCAGCGTGCTCGGCTGGGATGGAGCTCAGCCACAGCTGGTGAGCTGGAACGACACCACCCATCTGCGCGGCTAATGGCCGCCCCCCGGTCGTGCTCGCCAGCAGCCCGTCCTGCCTGGTCACCGTAAGCCAACATGTTTTGCGTCCCTGGCGTATCCTGAGCGGCCCCCGCCACCGTGGGGCCTTGCCGAAGAGCGACTCCGCGACGGTTCCGCCGCGAACGCGGACGGCTGAACCCTTGGGAGACCTAGATGCGAGCCACTGCCACTCCGACCCTCTTCACGCTCGACAGCCAACCCAGTTGGGGTCGCGCGACCCTGCTCGACGAAAAGGATGGCAAGCTCATCCTCGCCTTCGAGCACGGCGGGCGGCGCGTCTTCGTCAAGTCCCAGGTCAAGGGGCTCCAGTCCGTCCAGGTCAGCGCGGAAGAGGCCCGGACGGTGGAGGCCCGGCTGCGCGGGAAGCACCCGCAGGGCGGCGCGGTGAAGAGGCCCACCAAGGCCAAGGCCAAGGCAGCGCGGCCACTGCTCGCCGCGTTCCCCTCCTTCGATGCCCAGGTGCGCTGGTTCGAGACCTTCTTCCCCGGCGGCTTCGCGGGGGAGAAGTTTGTCGCCGAGGAGCGAGGAGCCCCTGAGGCCAAGGGCAAGAAGGGGTACAAGACCGCCGCCATCAAGCTCGCCCAGGAGCAGCTCTCGCCCGAGCGGCTGGCGAGCGCCACGCCGGAGGAGACCTTCGCGGTCTCCAAGAAGCTGCTGGCCTTCACCAACCTCGTCTTCCCCATCGAGGGCTCCGTCCCCTTCACCACCATCAAAGAGGAGGACCGGGCCGGGTTCGTGGCGGCGCTGGGCGAGCTGCTCCACGGCAAGGGCGAGCACGGGCCGCGCTTCGAGAAGTTCGCGAGCTCGGTCCGCATCTGGGATGCGGCGGGCCTGGGCCGCAAGGTCACCTGGCCCCTGGCCACGCTGCTGCAGGCGCTGTACGCCCCCGAGCAGCACACCTTCGTGAAGCCCCCCGTCTTCGAGCAGCAGGCGCTCCTCTTGGGCCTCACGGCGGACAGGCACGCGCCCGTCAGCAGCGCCGTCTACGAGCGCTTCCTGGACGTGGCGCGGAAGACGTCGGAGCGGCTGGTGGCCGCGGGGCACCAGCCTCGCGACCTGATGGACGTCTACTCGTTCATCTGCCGCTCTCACAAGGAGCAGCCCTCCGCGTAGTCCCGAGTCCTTTCCTTGCCCGTGGGTTCCGAGCGTTCGGAACCCGCCGGCGCTCAGTAGCGGCCTTCCAGGAAGTTCTTCACGAGCGTAGGGCCCTCGGGAGTCAGCACGCTCTCCGGATGGAACTGCACGCCCACCACCGGGCGCTCGCGGTGCCTCAGGCCCATGATGAGCCCGTCCGGAGTCCATGCCGTGGCCTCCAGCTCCGCCGGCAGCGAGGAGGCCTCCACCACGAGCGAGTGATAGCGCCCGGCCTTGAAGCCCTGCGACATCCCCGTGAAGAGGCCCGTCCCGGTGTGCTTCACCGGAGAGGTCTTCCCGTGGATCGGCTCGGGCGCGCGGAGCACCTTGCCGCCGAACACCGCCCCGATGGACTGGTGCCCGAGGCACACGCCGAACACCGGCACGCGCGCCTCGCGGATGGCCGCCATGCTCACGCCCGCCTCGTAGGGCGTACACGGCCCGGGAGACACCACCACGTGCGAGGCCCCCGAGGCCACCACGCCCGCCGCGTCGATCTCGTCGTTGCGTGCCACCTTCACCTCGGCGCCCAGCGTGAACAGCAGCTGCACGAGGTTGAAGGTAAATGAGTCGTAGTTGTCGATGACGAGGATCATCGCCCACCTCCCTCGCGAGCCAGCTTCAGCGCAGCGCCGAGCGCCCGGGCCTTGGCCTCCGTCTCGTCCGCCTCCAGCCGCGGCACCGAGTCCGCCACCAGCCCCGCTCCCGCCGTCCACATCGTCCGGTCTCCGTCCACGAAGAACGTCCGCAGCGCGATCGCCACGTCCAACGTGCCGCAGAAGGACAGGTAGCCCACCGCTCCCGCGTAGGGCCCGCGCCGCATCGGCTCCAGCTCGTCGATGATCTGCATCGCCCGGATCTTCGGGGCCCCGGAGACCGTCCCCGCCGGGAACGTGCTCGCCAGCGCGTCCAGCGCGTCGTACCCGGCGCCCAGCTTCCCTCGCACCTGCGAGACGATGTGCATCACGTGGCTGTAGCGCTCGATGACCATCAGCTCCTCGACTCGCACCGAGCCCGGCGTCGCCACGCGCCCCACGTCGTTGCGCCCCAGGTCCACCAGCATCACGTGCTCGGCGCGCTCCTTCTCGTCCGCCAGCAGCTCCTTCTCCAGCGCCTGATCCTCGGCCTCCGTGGCGCCGCGGCGGCGGGTGCCCGCGATGGGCCGCACCACCACATCCCCGTCCCGCACCTGCACGAGCAGCTCCGGCGAGGCGCCCACCAGGGCCCGTGCCTCCCCGAGCTCCACCAGGAACAGGTACGGCGAGGGGTTCACCCGCCGCAGCGCCCGGTACAGGCTGAGCGGCGGCGGCGCCCCGCGTGACTCGAAGCGCCGCGCCAGCACCACCTGCATGCAGTCGCCCGCGCGGATGTACTCCTTCACGCGCTCCACCGCGGCCTCGTAGCCCGCCCGGTCCCAGTGGACCCATGGCTCCGGCTCGCCGCGCAGCTTCGGCGCGGGCAGGTAGGCCTCGGGTGGCAGCGGCTTCTGGAGACGCTCGGCCATGGCCTCCGCTCGCGTCTCCGCGTCCTTCAGCGCCTGCGCCACGCTCCCGTGCAGCGAAGGCCGCGCAATCACCGTGGCCTTGAGCGTCTGGGTCCGCGTGTCGTGCGTGACGAACTCCTCGCACAGGAGCCACTCGGAGTCCGGGAACGACAAGTCGTTCGGGTGCCGATCCGGCACGTGGCGCTCGAACCAGGAGGTGCAGTTGTAGCCGAGGTAGCCCACCAACCCGCCCAGGAAGGGCGCCTCGCCCGGCAGCGCCGCCACGGCCAGCTCCTTCCAGAGCGCCCGCAGCACCTCCAGCGGCTTGCCCTCGCGGCGCTCCTCGCGCTCGCCCCGCCACAGGGTGGCCCCGTTCCGGTCCAGCCGGACACGGCCCGTGGGGGTGGTGCCCACGTGGCTGTAGCGCCCGAAGCGCTCGCCTCCATGGCACGACTCGAGGATGAAGCCCCGAGGCCCCCCGCCCAGCTTGAGGTACGCCGACAGCGGCGTGTCGAGATCCGCCGGGATCTCCACCGAGACAGGGACTGCCTCGCCCTTCTCCGCGCGCTGGCGGTACGCCGCCTTCCGCTCCTGTGCGTTCATGATCGAAGTGTCCACCACCTGCCGTTCCCCTGAAAAGGGTCCCTGCCCACCCAGCGCCGCCGCGCTCTGCTGGGAACCCGCTCTCCCCGTGTGGCCTCGCGCATCCCCCTGATTCCGTTAGGTGTGGGAGAAACGCGGCGCGGCAGCCTGCCGCTACCGCTTCTTGGGAACCAGGGTGTAGACGCCGTCCTTCCACTGGTACACGCGGCGAATCTTCACGGTCTTTCCCGCCTTCAGCTCGCCCTTGTTGGTCTCCATGGCGATCAGCCGGCGCTGCTTGCGATTGAAGGAGACCTTGTGCCGGACCACGACAGGCGGGTCCACCCGCTCATGGAGGAAGAGGGACTCCATCACCGCGCCGAGCTTGCCCTGCTTGCGGTCGGGCACCACGTAGCTGAGGTAGACCTTGAAGCTGCGGATGTCTGCCTCGGGAATGGACTCCACCATCAGCAGCGCCACGCCCGCCTTCTTCGCGTCCACGAAGGAGGCCTTGGCCGAGCCTCCAGGCCCCTCGCCCGCGGGCCGCAGATCCAGGTTCGCCACGCGCTGGTTCGGCGGCAGCTTGGGCTCCATCACCCGCACCCGGATCTTGAAGTCCGCCGTCATCGCCACAGTGGCGATCTCCTTCTCGCCGTCCCCGTCGAGGTCCGCCTCGAAGCGCAGCGGGGTGAGGAGGTTGCCGAACACCAGGCCGGTCACCGGTGGGCCGTCCCCTCGCCTGGCCTCGACCTCGTACCAGTAATCCACCCGGTCCAGCTGCCGCACCCGGGGCTCCAGGCGCCGCTTCACCGTCACCGGCGTGCCCAGCGCGAGGGAGGCCAGCACCGTCGCCTCCTCGTCGGGCTCCGTGCGCAAGCTCGATTGATCCACCGCGATGAAGAGCTTGTGCCCCGGCTCCCAGGTGGAGACGTCGAAGGACGCCAGCTCGCTCGGATCCCCATGCGCAGCGTAGAGGAGGACCTTGGGCTGCGAGAGAAGCAGGGTGAGCAGGAGAGCGGGCGCCATGGGGGTCGGTGACTCAGCGGAGGACCCCAGAGTTATCACCCGGGACGCCCCCCTGGTCCACGAGTCGGCAGGTGACCTGTGTGCTCCCACCGATGGCCGCCAACCCGTAGCGTCATTAATGGATAGAGGCTTTGGGTGCCACTCCGCTCCAGAACAGACCACCGCTGGTCTCGGTGACGCCCCAGGGTCTCTTCTGCCCGCCCGGGGGCTTCTACATTGACCCCTGGCGCCCGGTGGAGCGGGCCCTCATCACTCACGCCCATGGCGACCATGCCCGCGGCGGCAGCCAGCGCTACCTCGCGGCGCGGGCCGGCCAGGGGCTGTTGCGCAAGCGGCTCGGCCCGGACGCGGAGCTGGCCACGCTCGAGTATGGCGAGCGGCTCACCGTGGGCGATGTCACCGTCAGCTTCCATCCCGCGGGCCACGTGCTCGGCAGCGCGCAGCTCCGCCTCGAGCACCAGGGCGAGGTGTGGATCGTCTCCGGCGACTACAAGCGGACGCCGGACCCCACCTGCACCCCCTTCGAGGTGGTGCGCTGCGACACCCTCATCACCGAGGCCACCTTCGGGCTCCCCATCTATCGGTGGGACGATCCCCGCCTCGTGGCCGAGGACATCCTCCGCTGGTGGGACGGCAACCGCGAGGCAGGGAAGGCCTCGGTGCTGTTCTGCTACGCGCTCGGCAAGGCGCAGCGCATCCTCGGGGAGCTGGCCCGGCTCACGGATCGGCCCGTGCTGGTGCATGGCGCCGTGAACGGCCTGGTGGCGTGCTACCGCGAGGCCGGCGTGCGGATGGTGCCCACGCAGCTCGTCTCCGAGACCGAGAAGGGCGCCTCCTTCGCGGGCGCGCTGGTGCTGGCTCCGCCGAGCGCGGGCGGCTCCCCGTGGATGCGCCGCTTCGGTGACGCGGCCACTGCGTTCGCCTCGGGCTGGATGCGCGTGCGTGGCAACCGGCGGCGGCGCGGCTTCGATCGCGGCTTCGTGCTCTCGGACCACGCGGACTGGCCGGAGCTGCTGCGCACGGTGGAGGAGACCCAGGCGAGCCGGGTGCTCGCCACTCACGGCTACAGCGAGCCGCTCGCGCGCTACCTGCGCGAGAAGGGGCTGGACGCCGCTCCCCTGTCCACTCCCTTCGAGGGCGAGGCGGAGGACTGAGATGCGGCGCTTCGCGGACCTCTATGACGCGCTCGACTCCACCACCTCCACCAACGCCAAGGTGGAGGCCATGGCGCGCTACTTCCGGGACGCGCCTCCCCAGGATGCGGCCTGGGCCCTGTACTTCCTCACGGGGCGGCGCCTGAAGCGGCTCCTCACCTCGAAGGTGCTGGTGCCCTGGACGCAGGAGCTGACCGGCATCCCCGACTGGCTCTTCGCCGAGGTGTACGCCTCCGTGGGGGATCTGGCGGAGGTCATCGCCCTCCTGCTGGATCAGTACGAGCGCCCCGCTGCTCCGGAGGAGCTGCCCCTGTCCTGGTGGCTCGAGCAGCGCCTGCTTCCTTTGAAGGACCTGGAGCCCGCCGAGCAGCGCGAGCAGGTGCTCTCCTGGTGGAAGGTGCTGCCCCGGCGCGAGCTGTTCCTCCTCAACAAGATGCTGACCGGGGAGCTGCGCGTGGGCGTCTCGGATACGCTCGTGGTGCGCGCCGTGGCCCAGGTGGCGGAGCTGCCCCCGGCCACCGTCTCCCACCGGCTCATGGGGACGTGGGCGCCCTCGCGCGTCTTCTTCGAGCAGCTCCTCTCCCCGGATGTGTCGGACGGGGACGTGTCCCGCCCCTATCCCTTCTACCTGGCCTCTCCGCTGGAGCAGCCCGTGGAGTCCCTGGGCGAGCCGAAGGACTGGCTCATCGAGTGGAAGTGGGACGGCATCCGCGGCCAGCTCATCCGCCGTGAGGGGGACGCGTACCTGTGGAGCCGCGGCGAGGAGCTCATCACCGAGCGCTTCCCGGAGATCTCCGAGGCCGCCGAGTCTCTCCCGGACGGAACCGTGATGGACGGAGAGGTGCTCGCCTACGAGAACGGCCGTCCCCTGCCCTTCAGCCGGCTGCAGCGGCGCATCGGACGGCAGAAGCTGACGGCCAAGGTGCTCGCCGAGGCCCCGGCCTCGTTCATGGCCTATGACCTGCTGGAAGAGCGAGGTGAGGATCTTCGCGGCCTGCCCCTGCGTGAGCGCCGGGCGAGGCTGGAGGCCCTGCTGAAGGAGAAGCCGGGCTTCACCGTGTCGCCCTCGGTGGAGGCGGAGTCCTGGGAGGAGCTGGCGAAGCTGCGGCACGAGTCCCGCGAGCGCAACGTCGAGGGCTTCATGCTCAAGCGCCTCGAGTCCACCTACCAGCATGGCCGCAAGCGCGGAGACTGGTGGAAGTGGAAGATCGACCCGTTCACCGTGGACGCGGTGCTGCTCTACGCGCACCCGGGGCACGGGCGCCGCTCCTCCTTATATACGGACTACACGTTCGCCGTGTGGAACGGGCAGGAGCTGCTGCCCGTGGCCAAGGCGTACTCGGGGCTCACCGATCAGGAGATCGCCCGGCTGGACCGGTGGATCCGCGGCCACACGCGCGAGAAGTTCGGTCCCGTGCGCTCGGTGGACCCCGAGCAGGTCTTCGAGCTGCACTTCGAGGGCATCGCCGCCTCGCCCCGCCACAAGGCCGGCATCGCGCTGCGCTTCCCGCGCATCGCCCGGTGGCGGCTGGACAAGAAGCCCCAGGACGCGGACTCCCTCGCGAGCCTCCAGGAGCTGCTCCATGCCCAGCAGTAAGCGAGGCACCCGGCGCCCCGCGCGGGCGATCGACAGGCTCCGGGGGTGGTTCCAGCAGCGCGGCTGGACGCCCTACCCCTTCCAGGAGCAGGCCTGGGCGGCCTACGCGCGCGGAGAGAGCGGGCTCATCCATGTCCCCACCGGCGCCGGAAAGACGTACGCCGCCTATATCGGACCGCTCGCCGAGGTGGCCGAGGGTGGCCGCAAGGGGCTGCAGATCCTCTATGTGACGCCGCTCCGTGCCGTCTCCCGTGACGTCGAGCTGGCCCTGCTGGCTCCGCTGGAGGCGTTGGACGCGGAGCTCACCGTGGAGAGCCGCACCGGGGACACCTCCTCCTCCGTGCGCCAGCGCCAGCGCGAGCGGCTGCCCGAGATCCTCATCACCACCCCCGAGTCCCTCTCGCTGCTGCTCGCCAACGAGCGCGCCGCGGAGCTCTTCGCCAGCCTGCGCTCCCTCATCGTCGACGAGTGGCACGAGCTGCTCAGCTCCAAGCGCGGCACCCAGATGGAGCTGGCCCTCGCGCGCCTGCGCCGCTTTGCCCCGGGCGTGCGCACCTGGGCGCTGTCCGCCACGCTCGCCAACCTGGATGTGGCCGCGCGCGCCGCGGTGGGCACCCAGACCACGCCCACGCTCCTGAGCGCCGACCTCGAGCGCCCCGTCGAGGTGAGCACGCTGCTGCCGGACAACGTGGACAGCTTCCCCTGGGCCGGCCACCTGGGCTTCTCCATGCTGGAGAAGGTGGCCGCGTGGCTCGATCCGGCGCGCTCCACCCTGCTCTTCACCAACACCCGCTCCCAGGCAGAGCGCTGGTACGAGGGCCTGCGCTTCGCCCGCCCCGAGTGGGAGGGGTTGATCGCCCTGCACCACGGCTCCATCGACCGCGAGGAGCGCGAGCGGGTGGAGCGGGGCCTGAAGGACGGCAGCGTCCGCATCGTGGTGTGCACCTCCTCGCTGGACCTGGGCGTGGACTTCGGCCCGGTGGAGCGCGTGGTGCAGGTGGGCAGCCCCAAGGGCATCGCCCGCTCTCTCCAGCGAGCCGGGCGCAGCGGCCACCGCCCCGGGGAGACGTGCCACCTGCTCTTCGTCCCCACGCACGCCCTGGAGCTGGTGGAGATGGCCGCCGCGCGCGACGCCCTGCAGCGCGGCGAGGTGGAGCCCCGGCTGCCCCTGCGAAAGCCGTTGGACGTGCTCGCCCAGCACCTCGTCACCTGCGCCATGGGCGGTGGCTTCACCCGCGAGGCCATGCGCGCCGAGGCCCGGGAGGCCACCAGCTACCAGGACCTCACGGACGAGGAGTTCGAGTGGACGCTGGCGCTGGTGCGCGAGGGCAGCCCCACCCTGCGCGCCTACCCCGAGTTCCGCCGCGTCGTGGAGCACGAGGGCCGCTTCATCGTGGCGGACGCGCGCATCGGCCGGCTGCACAAGCTGAACATCGGCACCATCTCCTCGGACGCCACCGTCCAGCTCCGCTACTGGAGCGGGGGCCGGATCGGCTCCGTGGAGGAGTCCTACGTGAGCCGCCTGCGCCCGGGAGACACCTTCCTCTTCGCGGGCAAGCGCCTGGAGTTCTCCCGCCTCAAGGACATGACGGCGTATGTGAAGGCGGCCAAGGGCAAGGTCTCTCAGACGCCGCGTTGGTATGGCAGCCGGCTTCCCCTGTCCGGCTCGCTGGCCGCGGCGGTGCGCCGCACGTTGCACGGCGCTCGCCACGGGGATGTCTCCATGGAGGAGCTGGCCGCCGCCTGGCCCGTGCTGGACGCGCAGGCGCGCCTCTCGCGCATCCCCGCCGCGGACACCTGCCTCGCCGAGACGTGCGAGACGCGCGAGGGCCACCACCTCTTCCTCTACCCCTTCGAGGGCCGGCTGGTGCACGAGGGGCTGGCGGCCCTGCTGGCCCTGCGCTTCACCCGGCTGCGCAAGGCCACCTTCAGCCTCTCGGTGAATGACTACGGCATCGAGTTCCTCACCTCGGACGCCTTCCCCTTCGAGGAGGCGCTCCGCCCCGCCCTCTTCACCCGCGAGCGGCTGGTGGAGGACATCCTGGAGAGCGTCAACCTGAGCGAGCTGGCCCGGCGCCAGTTCCGGGGCATCGCGCGGGTGGCGGGGCTGGTGCTCCCGGGGCTGCCCGGCGCTCGCAAGTCCATGCGCCAGGTGCAGGCCAGCGCCTCGCTCATCTACGACGTCTTCCTGAAGTACGACCCGGACAACCTGCTGCTCGTCCAGGCCCGGCGCGAGGTGCTGGAGCAGCAGTTCGAGCAGAGCCGGCTCGCGAGCACCCTGGAGCGCCTGGAGCGCTCGCCCCTGGAGCTCATCCCCGTCCGGAGGCCCACGCCGCTGGGCTTCCCCCTCGTCGTCGAGCGCATCAGCGCGAGCCTCTCCAATGAGTCCCTCCTGGAGCGGGTGGAGCGCCTCAAGGAGCGATGGCAGCGCGAAGATGCCAGGTCCGCGTAAGCGGCACGGAGGTGGAGCTCCTCCCCGAGCGCGGCCTCTACTGGCCCGAGCGCGGCCTGCTCGCCGTGGCGGACCTGCACTGGGGCAAGCCCGAGAGCTTCCAGCAGCACGGCATCCCCCTGCCCGCCGGCGTCCTGGAGGACGACCTGGAGCGCCTCTCCCGGGCGCTGCGGACCACGGGGGCCCGGCGGCTGCTGCTCGTGGGAGATCTCATCCACTCGCGGCGCGGCATCACCCCCGCCGTCCGCGAGCGCATCGCCACCTGGCGCTCAGGCCATGACGTGGAGATGGTGCTCATCCGCGGCAACCACGACCGGCACCTGAAGACCCTGCCCCCCGAGTGGCGCCTGGACGTTCAGGAGGCCCATCTCGACGAGGGCCCCTTCCGCTTCGCCCACCACCCGGAGCCCACGGCAGAGCGCTACAGCTGGGCGGGGCATCTACACCCAGTGGTCCGGCTGTCCTCGGGGGCGGACCGGCTCCGCCTGCCCTGCTTCCACGTGGGGCCCACCGTCGGCGTCCTCCCTGCTTTCAGCGCCTTCACTGGGGGCCTGGACATGAAACGGCGGCCGGGCGAGCGCCTCTTCGTCATCGCGGAGGAGGCCGTGGTGGAGGTGTAGGCCGCGAAAAGTGCGAGGTCTTCAGCGAACACCACACCCGTCCCAGGGACGTGAACGTGGATCGCGCACAGCCGCGGCAGGCCCCGTTGCCGAAACACGTCACCGAGTGCCCTGCTTCGTCGCCGACCGCGCGGCATGCGCACGCCAACTGCGCGCAATCGCGCGAGTGCGGCATGGCTCACGCGTGGCCCGCTGATTGCTCTTCTGCTCCTGCGCAGTCCATCCCCAACAACGACAAGGAGCACCCCATGACGAAGCGACGTCAACGCTACGGTTTTACCCTCATCGAGCTGATGATCGTGGTGGCAATCATCGGCATCCTCGCGGCGATCGCGATCCCGAACTTCGTGCGGTTCCAGGCGCGCGCACGCCAGTCCGAGGTGCACGGCAACCTCAAGAGCCTCTTCACCGGCCTGCGCACCCAGCAGCGCATGCCGCCTCCGACGATCCGCGCGACGGGCTTCGCTCCCGAGCGTGGCAACCGCTACAGCTACCACCTGGAGAACGGCTGCAGCAGCGTTGAGGACCGCTCCAACCAGCAGGCCATCCAGAACAACGCGGACACCTGCATCGGCCCGGACGTCTTCCGCTTCGGCGCCACCTTCCCGCCGTTCTTCGCGCTGCAGCCCCTGCCCTCGGCCAACTGGGGCCCGGAGGCTCCGGCGGCCATGTCGGGCCAGGTCAACGCCGGCATCTACGGCACCGATGCGAGCTGGGGCTTCCTGGCCTACGGCGCGGGCGACGTGGACAACACCCTGGGCCCCGACAGGGCTGACACCTGGTCGATCGCCTCCTACGACGCGGTCCTCGAGTCCATGTGCCCCAGCGCCGCGAACGTCCGCGTCGCGTCCGGCGAGCCGTTCAACGTCTACAACGACGTGAACTGCGACTGAGCATGAGGTGAGGCGGCCCAGAGCCCCCTGAGCGCGGCGAGGCGCTCGGGGGGCTCAGCGCGCGCGGCTGAAGGAAGAGGGTGCTCTGCGAGGTTGAGCGTACACCTGACAAGCAACCCGCCTTCGCGCCGTGGACCTTGTCTCCCGTCACCTTTCCTACGGATCGACTCCTTCCGATTGCAAGAGATCGCAAGGCGCGTACCGCCAGAGGTGACCATGAGAGCTGCAGCCACGTCTTCTCGAGATGATGCCCGGGTCAGCACCGGGTCCTCGCTGTCGCGACATGGCATCACCCTGTGTTGGGCCGAGCGGCTCGGCGAGGAAGACGCGCTGCGGCTCATCGAGCTGATGAACGCCGTCATCGAGCGGGATCCGATCATCGGATTCTCCTCCGCCATCGACCGCGAGAGCGGCCTGGAGCTGATGTCGGACGTCGACCAGGACATCGCCAAGGGCAACTCCCACCTCCTGCTCGCCGCAGACCAGGACCAGAGGCTCATCGGAATGGGGCTCATGCGGCAGAGCAAGCTTCCCCACTGTCGGCACCTGGCAGAACTCCAGATCGGGTTCATCCATCCCAGCATGCGGGGAGGCGGGCTCCTCGAAGCCATGTTCTCGGAGGTCGTCCGAAAATGTCAGGCATTGGAGGCCGACCTCTTGATGATCGACGTGCAGGAGGGGACGAGCTCGGAACAGCTCTGGAGAGTCCTCGGCTTCCGTCCCTATGGACGACTCGAGGACTACGCCCGGGTGGGTCAGCGGACCCACGCTGGCATCTACATGTACCAGTACGTGACCGAGCTGGCGAAGCGCCTGAGCCTCGGCGCGGGAAGGAGATCCCCATGAAGCTCATCCCCCCTATGGCAGGGAAGCTCGGTGCGGAGCTCACCGGCCTCGATGTCAGGAACCTGTCCCCGGAGACGGTAAGCCAGCTCAAACAGCAGCTCTACGAATACCGGCTCATCATCATCAGGGACCAGAAGCTGTCGAAGCAGGAATACATCGAGTTCGCGACCCGGCTCGGCCGGCCCCAGATCTACTTCCAAGAGAACTACCACCACCCGGAGCATCCGGAGATCTTCGTCTCGTCCAACGTCCCCGAGAACGGCCGGAAGGTCGGCGTCGCGGGCACGGGCCGGTACTGGCACACGGACTACCAGTTCTTCCAGGAGCCCCTCCCGTTCGTCATGGTCTACCCACAGATCCTCCCGAACGCCCAGCGGGAGACCTATTACATCGACATGCAGCGGGTCTATGAGGAGCTCCCCGGCGAGCTCCGGGACTACGTCGAGAACACGCGGGCCATCCACGACGGGAAGTGGCGCTACAAGATCACCCCCCAGGACATCGACCGGGCCCTTGTCGACATCCTCGACGACGTCAGCAAGCTCGTGCCCCTCGTCATGCACCCGGCGGTCATCCAGCATCCCCTGACCGGCAAGAAGAGCCTCTACATCAGCAGCGGCTTCACCACGGGACTCGAGGGCCTCTCCCACGAAGAGAACACGGTGGTGATGGCGAAGCTCTTCGAGTTCATCGAGAGGGAGGAGCATATCCATACACACACCTGGTGCTATGGCGACATCCTGCTCTGGGAGAACAGGGCGTTGCTGCACAAGGCGGGGGATACACCGAAGGGAGAGCGCAGCATGAGCTACCGGATCGGTGTCTACGACGACCTGCCCTTCTACACCCGCGCGAACTGAAACGAGGTCAAAAAACCATGTACATGCTGGATGAAGTGCGTCCCAAGAGGCGCATCGAAGGCACCCAGGCCGTGCTGGATCAGGTGCTGAAACCCTACAAACCCAACTGCCGCTACTTGAAGAGCGCGTTCCTGGAGTACACGGATGATGTGCTCTCGAGCTTGACCAGCAGCCAGCCATCAACGGGCCTGCTGACTGCGCGGGGACAGTTTTCGATACCGGAGCCCTGTTACATCGCGTCGACGGGGCACTTCAACGCCGTCGAGTACAACATCTGCTACAACCAGCTCGGCTACTATCTCCTGGCCGAGTGCTTCCAGCACCGGCTGCTGGCGCCCGTCCTCGACTGGCCGTTCTCGGAGTACCTGCGGCGGCAGCTCTCGGACTGCCTGATCGTCGAGTTCTCCAGCGCCTTCCGCAAGCCCATCGACTCCCTCGACTTCCAAGGAATGCTCTCGTTCGACAGCATCAAAGCCAGGAGCAAGGCCATCTTCATCCAGACGAGCAGCGACTTCAGCGATGGGCGGGGCGGGCAGTCCCATGGCGAAGCGCTCCTCGCCCTCCTCCGCGGCCCTGGAGCCCCTCGGGAGTAACTGTCTTTTCGAGAGAGAGCCCATGCTGAAAGAGACGCATGAACCACCGGCGGCGGAACGCAACCTCGAGCTGCTTCGGGCGGCACAGCCCCAGCTCCGCAAAGAGCTCCTCCTGGAGCGCCTCCGTGAGGAGCTCGGCAAGCGGCTGGGGCTCGAGCCTTCTCAGATAGGGCTCAGGGACAACCTGATGGCTCTGGGGATGGACTCCCTGAAGGCGATCGAGTTCAAGAGCACGTTCGAGTCAGAGCTGTGCCTGCGGTTGAGCAGCACCCTCCTGCTAGACCATCCCGACCTCGAATCGCTGGTGGGCATTCTGTTGAAAGCGGCGGGGCTGCCGGACGAATGAGCCGAGCACGGAGGAAGTCAGCGATGAGCCTGGTTCGTGAAGTCACGACACTCGCGGAGCTGCCCACACGCGTCAGCCAGCACCATGGCCAGAAGCCAGCCCTGATCCTCCAAGGAGAGACGCTGACCTACGAGGGACTCGAGCGCCGGGCGAACAGGATGGCCCAAAGCCTCCTCCTGGAGGGGATCCTCCCGGGCGATCGGATCGCCGTGCTGGGCAAGGAGTCCCTGGACTCGCTGGCCTTGCTGTTCGGCACGGCCAAGGCCCGGGCGGTCTACGTGAACATCAACTGGCGGCTCTCGGTGGAGGAGATCGCCTACATCCTCGACGATGCGAGCCCAAGGCTGCTCTTCGTGGATGGGGAGTTCCTCCACCTTGTGCCGAAGCTCCTCGAGCGGCTGGCGTTCCAGCCGGAGGTCCTCACCCTCTCCGCCGCTCATCCCGACTGGCAGTCCTCGAGCCAGTGGAGCCGTGGAGCGCCCGACTCCGCTCCTGAGCTCGCGTATGACCCGGAAGAGGTGGCCGTCCAGGTCTACACCAGCGGGACCACCGGCCACCCCAAGGGGGTCCAGCTGGCCCACAGGAGCTTCTTCGCCCTGGCCCGGGAGATGGACGAGCGGGGCGAGCAGTGGCTGGGCTGGACGGAGCGCACCGTCTATCTGTCGTTCGTCCCCACCTTCCACATCGGAGGCCTCTGGGGCCTGGTCAGGGGGCTCGCAGTCGGGAGCACGAGCATCCTGCTCCGGACGTTCGATCCCGCGGCCATCCTCCAGGCCATCTCCCGGTACCGGATCACGCAGCTCTGCGCGGTTCCGGCGATGCTGCAGGTGCTCCTGATGGAGCCGGGCCTCCGGGACGCGGATCTCTCCTCCTTGGAGACCGTGGTGTACGGAGGCTCGCCCATCTCCCCGTCCCTGTTGGAGAGGGCCATGGAGTCGTTCGGCTGCGGCTTCTGCCAGCTCTATGGGATGACGGAGACCGGGAACGTCGCCATCTGCCTGCTGCCCGAAGATCACCGGGGCGCCGATCACCGGCGGCTGCGCGCAGCCGGAAGGCCCCTTCCGGGGGTGGAGGTTCGCATCCTGGACGAGCGCGGGAACGAGCTCGGAGCCGGTGCAGTGGGGGAGATCGCGCTGAAGTCGCCGGCCCGGATGGTGGGCTACTGGAAACAGCCGGAAGCGACCGCAAGGACGATGGCCCATGGGTGGGTGCTGACCGGCGATGCGGGATACCGGGATGAAGAAGGTTTCCTCTATGTCTGCGACAGGCTCAAGGACATGATCATCTGCGCTGGCGAGAACATCTATTCAGCGGAGATCGAGAACGTCGTCCGAGGCCATGGGGGCGTCGCGGACGTGGCGGTCATCGGCGTCCCCGACGAGCTCTGGGGAGAGACGGTGAAGGCCATCGTGGTACCCAGGCCCGGCTTCACGCTTCGCGCGGGAGACATCATGCAGCACGCGAGGGCCCACCTCGCGGAATTCAAGGTCCCCAAGTCGGTGGACTTCGTGGAGCAACTGCCGAGGAATGCCAGCGGCAAGCTCCTGAAGGAGCAGCTGCGGCGGCCTTACTGGCAGGGGCGCGAGCGCCGCATCAATTGAGGGGTGAGGTCGCGCCGTCAGGAGCGCCGGGCGAAGAACGCCGGCGCTCGAGCGCTGACCCTCCAGCAGGCAGCGGTAAAGCGGACCTCAGCTCCGTGCACATAGGGCTCAAAGGCAGCACGGACCGTCTCGATGACCTGCGTGCGAGTCCGGTCGTCCGCCTCTTGAAGGATCAGGCCGACGGGACCGAGCCGGGTCAGATAACGGACCAACTCCTTCTCGGGCAGGGTGCAGGCGACCTCGATCGGCCGGATGTCGATCTCGGCCCAGCCGCTCTCCTCCAGGATGGAGGAGATCCGGCGCCGGTCCGCGAAGGCGAACTGCCCCGGCGCCTCCGGCCGGCGGGCGGGGAGGTTCGGCAGGAACGGTGCCGCGGCGCGCTCGGCTGTCGTCATGAACGGATTTTCCGCAGCACTCCGCCAAGCGACGAACCGGAACTCGGCGTCGTGCCTTGCGGCCCGCCGCAGGTTCGCAAAAGCCCGGACAGGGTCGTCGAAGAACATGACGCCGAAGCGCGAAATGATCATGTCGAAGCTTGCAGGCTCGAACGCGTGGAGCTGCGCGTTGGCGCGGAGGAAGCTTGCCGGCGTACCTTCCCGTTCGGCGCGGGCCCGGGCGGCGGCGATCATCGGCTCCGAGATGTCGATGCCGATGCAGCGGCCCTTCGCTCCGAGCAGCCGCGCGACGGCGAGCGTTGTGCTGCCCGTGCCGCAGCCGACGTCGAGCACCCGGCCTCCGGATTCGGCGGAGACCGCTTCGACGAGCAGATCTTCGAAAGGTTTGAACAGCGGGTCGAGCAACTCCTGCGCCTCGACCCAGGCGCGTCCGGCGCGGCCGTTCCAAAGCCTCGTCTGCTCGTCATCGGTCGGGTGCGTGACATCCATGATCGTCTCCTTCTCCTGACTTGCCTTCAAGAAGTGGAAACGGCACTGTGCCACTTCAAGTCGACTTGAGGTCAAGAGGTGAGAGACCTGGACATAACGGAGGTGGCGAAGCGGTCCGGCGTTCCTGCCTCGACGCTGCGGTTCTATGAGGAGAAGGGGCTGATCGCCTCTATCGGCAGGCGGGGGCTGCGCCGGCTGTTCGAGCCTGGCGTGCTGGAACGGCTGGCGCTGATCGCGCTGGGGCGCGCCGCCGGCTTCTCGCTCGATGAGATCTCGCTCATGTTCGCATCGGACGGGCGGCCGCGCATCGACCGGCAGATGCTCGCGGCCAAGGCGGAGGAGCTCGACAGGACGCTCCGCAAGCTCAGCGCCATGCGCGACGGCCTACGGCACGCCGCTGCCTGTCCCGCGCCGAGCCACATGGAATGCCCCACCTTCCGCCGCCTCCTGCGGGCCGCCGCGTCTGGAGCTCTTGGAGCGCGAAAGAGGACTTAGTGCCTGGCTGCGCGGCCAGTCCCAGGTGTTGCAATATGGTGCGTGCCCCTTGCGATGCCGAGGGAGCGAGCGAGCCCACGACGACCATGGCAAGCGCCCTCACCCCTGAAGCAGTGCCGACAGACCCGCGGAGAAAGAAGGACCCAGGCCATGGCGCGCGAGTGAGGCGCCTGGAGTGGCTGGATCGCCTGCTCTCGGAGCCTCTGCGCAACGCCACTCCTTCGGAGCTCGTCCGCCACCGGGTGTTGGTCGGCGCCACCAGCTTCATGCTCCTGTGTACCCTGGTGAGCCTCCCGCTGCTGCCGCTCTCGGCCTTCACCGGGGTCGAGGTCCTCTGCTGCCTCGGCTACCTGGGCACGCTGGTGCTGGCGCGCAGGGCCACCTCGGTGAGGGCGCCGGCCGCGCTCCTGTGCGGCGTCATGGGGCTGACCACCACGGTCATTCCCGTGGTGGCTCCCCAGCTGCCCTACTACGTCAGCATGCATGCCGGGCAGATGCTGCTGCCCGCCTTCGCGGTCTATCTGCTCGGAACGCGGGCGGGGCTCCTCCTCACCCTCTCTCTCGCTGGGGTCCTGGGGGTCCTGCACCCGCTCTACCAGGTGCATGTCGCCGGCAACCCGATCCTCGCGCAAGATCCCCACTACCTGCTGATGCAGGGCTTCGCCGCCGTCTTTCTCCTGGGCGCCTGGGGGCTGGGCTCGCTGCACAGCACCGCGCGCGCGGATGTGCAGGCCTCGCTCGAACAGACGCTGGAGAAGCTCCGCGGCAGTGAGGGCAGGCTGTTCAGCCTCATCGAGAGCACCGATGACGTGATCTGCTCGCTGGATACCGAGGGGCGCCTGCTCACCGCCAACGCGGCCATGAGGCAGGCCTACCTCGCCCTCTTCGGGGAGGAGCCCGTCCTGGGGCAGTCGCTCTTCAAGCAGTCCCACTCGGAGCTGCTCGAGCGATGGAAGCCGCGGCTGGCACAGGTGATGAGCGGGCAGCGCCTCCAGCTCGAGGAGGAGGCTGACGTGGGGGGCGCACGCATCACGGTGGACGTCCGGGTCTGTCCCATCCTGGGTGAAGGCGGCCGAGTGACTGGCATCACCCTCTTCAGCCGTGACATCACCGCTCGGAAGCAGGCCGAGTCCAGGCTGGGCGAGATGCACCGCACCCTGGTGGATGTCTCCCGGCAGGCCGGCATGGCCGAGGTGGCTACCGGTGTGCTCCACAACGTGGGCAACACCCTCAACTCCGTCAATATCTCCGCCAGCCTCGTCACCGACAAGCTGCGCGGGCTGCACCTGCCGGGCCTGTCCCAGGCCGTCGAGATGCTCGAGGAGCATGCCGCCGATCTCGGCTCCTTCCTGACCTCCGATGCCAAGGGCCGGCAGCTTCCCGCCTACCTCCGGACCCTCTCGCAGCGGCTGAACACGGAGCAGCAGGCGCTCCTGTCGGAGATGCGCTCGCTGAGTGAGGGGGTCGAGCACATCAAGTCCGTCGTCAGCATGCAGCAGAAGCACGCCCGCACCGTGGGCACGGTGGAGCAGCTGCCGGTGCCGCAGCTCATCGATGAGGCGCTGCGCCTGCACGCCGTCTCCTTCGAGCGGAGGGGCATCCCCATCGTGAGGGACTACGCCAACGTCCCTCCTGTCCACGTCGACCGGCACAAGCTGATGCAGATCCTCGTGAACCTGCTGAGCAACGCCAAGCAGGCGCTGGCGGCAAGCACCAGGCCGGACAAGCTCCTGACCATCCGCGTCAGGAAGTCCGAGGATGGCCAGCACCTGCGCATCGAGGTGGCCGACAACGGCCAGGGCATCTCTCCGGAGCACCTCCCCCACCTCTTCTCCCAGGGCTTTACCACCCGGAAGGAGGGCCACGGCTTTGGCCTGCACATCAGCGCGCTGGCCGCCGCGGAGATGAAGGGGCGGCTGTCCTGCAGCAGCCCGGGGCCAGGTCAGGGGGCCACCTTCACCCTGGAGCTGCCGCTGGCAGGTGAGGAGGCCCTCGCCGAACCCGACGCCTGATGCGCTCGGATGCGGCTCTCCAGGAACGGGGAGAAGTGACCGGCGTATCGCTCCTGCAAGTCCGCGCGCTGCCAGTCCCGGGGGCTCAGGACCCGACGGCACAGCGGGCTGGCGCATTTGCAGGTCCAGCTCTCGGAATAGGAGGTTCCAGGTTCGTAATCGAACCAGGTGGCGAACTCCGTGGTGATCTCCTCGCCGGCTCTGATCAAGCGCCGAGCCACCACCGTGACTTCATCGATGAGCCATGCAGTCGGATCGCACGAGTGGTTGAGGAAGACATCCAGGGACTCACCCGTATCGGTGATGGGGAGCGCCAGGTACTGGGTCTCACTGATCGGAACCACCGTCTCCGTGCGGTACTTCGAATAGTCGATGCCCTCTCTGTTCACCACGACCCCGCCCCAGATCATGAGCACGGTTCCCTCGGGGAGGTCGCTCGTCGTGAACAACCCACTCCCATCAATGGGTGAAGGCTTGACGATCAGGCTCCCCTCTGACCACGTGCGAGGGAGATAGCTCTTCGGGCTCATGACACTCCTGGGCGAGGTGCTGCGACAAGACCGCGACAACCGGATCGACTAGCGTCGAAGCATGAAGCTCTGCCTGCTCCTCCCTTCCTATGAACAGTCCAGCTCCGAGTTCAAGGGGGTGGATCCCGCTCAAGACCCCTCGCGCCTGCTGCCGGAGCACGACTGGGACCGGCACCTGATCCACAAGGCGACCGCGGTGCAGACGGTCCGGCAGCTGGCCCGCCGCGGCTATGACGTCTTCATCAACATGTGTGATGGGGCCTGGGACGAGGATCTGGCGGGGCTGGAGGTCACCATCGAGCTGGAGCGGCTCGGCCAGGCCTACACGGGTCCCAGCCCTCAGTTCTATGAGCCGACGCGCCAGACCATCAAGCTGCTCTGCCACCGCATCGGCGTCGAGACACCCCGGCACTCTTTCGTCACCGGGCTCGCCGCGACAGAGCGCGCGGCCACGCTGCTGCGCTTCCCCCTGATCGTCAAGCACCCGAACAGCTATGGCAGCATCGGCATGAGCGAGGGCTCCCGTGTCGAGACGCACGAGCAGCTGCTGGACCGGGTGGGGGCCATGCTGAAGCAGTTCGGGGAGGCGCTCATTGAGGAGTTCATCGAGGGCCCTGAGTTCACCGTGCTGGTCGCCGAGCCGGGCGCTCACGAGCGCGCTCCGCGGGTCTACCCCCCTCTGGAGGTCCTCTTCCCCCCGGGAGAGACCTTCAAGCACTTTGATCTCAAGTGGTCGGACTACGAGGAGATGAAGACACGGCAAGTCTCGGATGCGGCCCTGGAGGCGAGCCTTCAGCACCTGGCGCAGCGTGTCTTCACGGTCCTGAAGGGTGTGGGGTACGCCCGCCTGGATGTGCGCGTGGATGCGGCCGGCCGGCTGTTTCTGCTCGATGTGAACCCGGCCTGCGGCGTGTTCTACCCTCCTGGCCAGTTTGGCAGCGCAGACCTCATCCTCTCTCTTGATCCCGCGGGGCAGCGCGGCTTTCTGGAGCACCTCATCGCGTGCGCCCTGCGCCGTCAGGAGGCCCGCCGGCCCAGGAGCCGCATCGAGTACGGCCACCCGGGAGGCTACGGCGTGGTGGCCGCCAAGGACCTCGCCAGCGGAGAGTGCATCCTGGCGGGAGAGGAGCGCCCCCAGGCCCTCGCCAGCTGGCAACACCTCGAGCGCAGCTGGGCCGACTGGCAGCGTGCGATGTTGTCCCGTTGGGCCGCGCCGGTCTCGGACGAGGTGGTCATGGTCAGCGGTGAGGCGCCAGACGCGTGGTCCATCATCAACCACTCGTGCGAGCCGAACGCCTGGCTCGAGGGACTCGACTGCGTGGCGCGGCGTCCCATCCGCGAGGGAGAGCCCGTCACGCTCGACTATGCCACGCTCTATGGACCGATGATGGCGGAGTTCAGGTGTCAATGCGGGAGCCAGCGCTGCCGCGGAGTCATCCGCGGCTCTGACCACCTGGAGCCGTGGGTCGAGGAGCGGTACGGAGCTCATGTCTCAAGCTATGTGAAGCGGGCGCGGCTGGGGCACGCGGGACGCTAGAGTGCACTCCTCGCCAAGGGAGAGCCATGACCCCAAGACCTGTTGCCGTGCTCGTGTGGACCCTCTGCCTCACCGTGGCCTGCGGTGGTGCCGAGCCGGAGTCGAATCCGGAACCCTCCACCGCGATGAGTACACCGCCTTCTACCTGCTCGGGGTGAAGTACAAGTACGACTTCGCCTACTCGAACTTCGGCGCGGCCTGCACGGCGTGTGGCGGAGCCTACGGCACCTCGAGCCTCGCCTCCGCGTCCGCGTGTGGCGGGTACGATGGCATGCCACGCGCCGACGGCGGTGACGGGATGGACCACCGCCAGCTCCTGGTGGACCTCGTGGTGGAGGGCATCGTGCTGCACCACCTCCTGGAGCACGGCCTGTGTGGACCGGGCGCGAGCCACCTGTCTCTGACGATGGAGCTCAGGAACCAGCCCACGGGGGCCAGCGTGCTCCTGCCCTTCGCGAACACGGACTCTGGCGGCACGCCGGACCCTCTCGTGGCGCGGGGAGCGGCGGCAAGCTCGAATCTGCTAGCCTCGCTGAATGAATTCGTTCCGAGCCGTCATGGCGTGTACAGCCCTCCTCGCCGTGGCGGCGTGTTCAGGGAGTTCCTCGGAGTCCCGTACCGCGCAGATCTGGAGCAACGGCAACCTCGGTTGCTGGGGCGATGTGAGCGATGACTGCGAGACCGGCGGGAAGCGCGGAAGAATCGTCCCGTTCTTTGCTTCGCTGAACGTGGGCAACGCCGCGGTCGTGGATGATGTCACCGGCGGGCTGCCCTCGCTGCAGGTGACGGCTCCCAACGGCAGCGGCGAATTCGGTTTCTGCATCGGCTCGGGGAGCACGAACATGTGCGAGCCGCGCGACCTGCGCGAGTTCCTGAAGGGTCATCTGGAATTCGACGTGCGGCTCGAGTCTCCGGCCGTGACCGGAATCTCCATCACGCTCTTCCCATCGCTGACTGCCAGCATCCCTGTCTCATCCTTGAGCCAGAGCACTTTCACCCACGAGTCGATCGCGCTCACACCGGACCTCTTCGGATCGAACGGCCCGCAGAGCGCGGTGAACGTCTTCAAGGTAATGGTGACGACGAGCACTACCTCGAGCCCGATCCTCACGTTCAACGACATCAAATGGACCTCGGACTAGCGGCTCACTTGCCTGCACCCGAAGCACGGCGGCGGCAGGGGCCTTGGGTGGGCTCCAGCGTAGCGCGTCAGCTCACCCCCGCCAGGCGGGAGTACCGGCGCAGACGGCCGGAGGGAAGGCGCACGGCCCTGCTGGCCCCCGGCAGCCACCCTCCTCTGCCTCCCTGTGCCGCTCCGCCACGCGCAAGCGCGCCCCTGCCCCTCCGGTCGGCAGCGCGGTCAGTCCGCTTGGCGTGAACTGATGGTGAAGTCACATCCAGTGCGTATTCTTGATCCGTGAGCCGATGGGGCCCTGTAACGGGTATTATCGAGAAGATCATGCAGAGGGCTGTATCGCAGGCGGGCGGGTGGCTGGAGCCAAGCGAGGCGCATCGGCTCGTGGCCCGGGCGCCGCCTCCAGGCATGAGCCTGCTCCTGCGGAGCCAGCCAAGGATGTGTCGAGGCGAACATGAATGAGCCCAGGGACGAACGAGCCAGCGAGGCTCCGCGCCCTGAGGGATGGCTGAACACTCAGCTGGAAGCCGCCGAGGAGCTCCTGCGGGTCGTGCTCGGGCTGACCGATGGCATCATCTTCGAGTTCAACGCGGAGGGCCGATACCTCGCGATCTGGACCCGCTCCGACGAACTGTTGGCTGCGCCCCGCGAGGTGCTGATGGGGCGCACCATCGCCGATGTGCTCGGCCCCACGGTAGCCGCGCCGTTCCTGGAGCGCATCCATCGCGTGCTGGCCACCCAGAAGTCGGAGCGCTTCGAGTACAGCATGGATGTCGCGGGCGGAACGCGCTGGTTCAGCGCCGACGCGCTCCTGGTGCCGCAGCGCCAGAGCGTGGTCTGCCTGGTTCGTGACATCACCCACCAGAAGACCTTGGAGCAGCGCCTGCTCCAGGCGGACCGGCTGGCGGCGCTGGGCACGCTGGCAGCGGGCGTGGCCCACGAGGTGAACAATCCCCTGAGCTATGTCTCTTCCAACCTCAACTTCGCCTCTGAGACCGTGGCGGAGGTCCTTGGCTCTCTGAAGAAGGGTGAGGGCGGGACAGAGCGCTCCTGGCTGGAGCCGGCCCTGCAGGATTGCGCAGACGCGCTCTCCGAGGCCCAAGAGGGCACCACACGCATTCGCCATGTCGTGAGCGACCTGAAGATGTTCGCGCGTGGCGAGGACGCGGGCGTCAGCGGAGCGGACGTGAAGCGGGCGTTTGAGGCGGCCGTCAATATGGCGATGCTGGAGTTTCGTCACAAGGCCCACCTGGTCAAGCTCCTGGAAGCGGTGCCGCTGGTGCGCGGCAGCGAGGCGCGCCTGGGGCAGGTCTTCCTCAATCTGCTGATCAACGCGGCCCAGGCCATCCCCGAGGGAGCACCTGACACAAACCGGGTGGAGGTCCGCCTGGGCGTCGAGGATCGGTGGGTGGTGGCCGAGATCGAGGACACGGGGGCGGGCATTCCACCGGAGCTCCTCAAGCGCATCTTCGACCCGTTCTTCTCGACCAAGCCGGCAGGTGTGGGAACAGGCCTGGGGCTCTCCATCTGCTATGGCATCGTCACGGAGCTGGGAGGGGAGATCACCGTCAAGAGCTGCGTGGGCCAGGGTACCTGTTTCCGCGTGAGGCTGCCGGTCGTGGACGACCGCCGGAGCCAATGAACGATGTGAAGCGGGCGCGGCTGGGGCGCTACGTGTCGAAGCGATAGGAGGTGTCGCGGACGGAAGCTCGCGTGGCGAACTGCTGACAGAACCTGTTCAGCTCGGGATAGGAGGCCGTCGGCAGAACGTCCCGGAACTCCAGATGCGTCACGAGGCAGAAGAGCGGCAGGACTTGCACTACCGCCGGGAGCCCCGCGAGGCAGCTCCCGTCAGGCGCCGATGCGCACGGAGGAGAAGAACAGCTCCGCCATCGTCCGGGTGTAGGCGATGCGGTCCGCACGCTGGGTATAGGTGAAGGTGAACGACTGCCCGTTCCTCACGCAGTAGAACTGAAGCTGCGCGACCTTCACGTCGCCGGCCTGACAGGTGTACTCGCGCGAGAGGCCCTGCTGCCCGCCATAGGTGGCGGGCTTCTCGCTCACCAGCGCGAGGCCCTGCACGGAGCGCTGAAGCTGCGGCAGCGCTCGTGCCGCGAGGTCCTTCGCCGTCTCCTGCCCCCGTGACGGCTCGGCGGAGATGACGATGCTGGCCCGGAAGCCCTCCTCTTCCGGGCCCATGGCGACGATCTGGCTCGCGTCCGCCCAGCCGTCGGGCAGAGGCAACGTGAGTTCTCCGTGTCGGATGGTGTTCGTGCTCATGGCGGCGAGTCTCCTGGTTAGATCTTCACGTCGGCAATCTGGTGGTCCTTGTCGGAGAGCTTGTCGAAGAGCTTGCCCGCTCCGTAGACACCCAGGCCGATGGCCAGGCCCACTCCCGCGCCCACCGGCCCGCCGATGGCGCCCACCGCCACGCCGGCACCGATGGCTCCCGCGATGCTGACGCCGCCCTTGGCAACCTGCCACCCGTCGCCGTCCTTGATGCCGCCGACGACATCCATTCCGCCGGCAACCACCCCGAGCGCCGCGCCCGCCACCCCCAGCTTGCCGCCCGCGGCGAGCGCGGTGCGGAAACCGGAGGCCGTCGTGGAAGCCGCGCGCAGCCCGGCCAGCCCGCCGAGCTGCCCTCCCGCTCCCTCGATGCCTGCCGCGAGCGACGAGCCATTGCGGATGCTGTTGACGCCCTGGGCGATGCCACTCGCGCCCGCGCCAACATCCGCCGCGTTCTGGACGGCCGCCACGTAGTTGCCCTGGCTGATGTTGTTGACCAGGTCGGCCCCCGCCGACAGCGCGCCAATCGTGTTGCCGACGATGCCCAGCCCCTCCGAGCCGACCTGGGCGGCCCGCGCGAGCCGCGACAACCTGGAAGCAGGCGTCGTGCCGGACTCGTTGCTGGCACCCTCCGTGCCGGACTCGTTGCCCGGCCCCTCGGAGCCGTTGCCCGGGCCCTCCGGGCCTCCCTCCAGGCGCGCGAGCGCACCCTGCTGGAGGAGCCCGAGCGCGTCCTTGCTCGAGGAGGCCGCCTGCTTCCAGTCACCCGCCGTCTCGGGCTTCTTGATGAGCTCTTCCTTGGCGGAGCCGGGCTCCGGCGCGGTGGCGAGGCTGTACAGCTCCTTCGCCATCTCCCCCCGGGTGGCATCCAGCAGGGCCTTCTCCTTCTTCCCCAGCGTGCCCTCCTGGCCCTCGGGGATGGGCTTGCCGTTGACGTAGAGCTCTGTCTTGTCGGGGGAGACACGGACCTGCGCGGAGCCATCCGGCCCCTCGACGTACTTCGAGGCATTGACGAGCTGCAGCGTGCCGGACTCCGACGCCCGGCGCGTCCGCTCGGAGGTCACCTTCGTGGGCTCTCCGCCCGGCGGCGTGCGCGTGGTGTTGCTGCGCTCGTCTACCTGGAGCCGCCCGCCCGGGCCGACCTTCTCCGTCCGCTTGTAGTCCTGCTTCGTGGTGACGCCGTCAGGCCCCGTGCTCTCACTCTGGGCGCTGGTGAGGAGGCCCTTGTCGTTATAGGTGCGGCTGGACTTGGAGCTGATTTCGACGGGCTCCCCCTTCTTGTCGCCCTGGGTGCCGAAGACCTTGCCCTTCACCGTCTCCTCGACGGTGTTGCCCTTGGCGATGCGCTCGGTGGTGACCGAGATGTCCTTCTGGCCCTCGAGGAAGGTCTGGCTGGTGTACTTGTTGCCGTCGGTCTTCTCCAGCACCCACTGCTTGGGGCTGTCCTTGTCGCCGTCGAACTTCTCGCCGTCCTCGCCGTCCTTGGACTGTAGCTTCTTGCTCACCTGCTCCAGGTCCTGGGAGTTGCGCGGGCCCTTGTCCACCTTGAAGCCGTCATCCGACTTGAGCGACTTGCTCGCGGTGGAGGTGGCTTGCACCTCGTTGCTCCCCTCGCCCTGGGAGAAGGTCTGCGTGCGCGTGTACGTGGGCTCCGCCGGCTTCTTATCCGGGCCCTTCGTACCCGGGGGAGGGATGGAGTAGCTCTTCGTCTCCACCTTATCGATGGGCTTGTCCTCGTTGAACTTGTCCTTGAACTTGTCGTCGAGGCCGCCCTCCCCCTTCTGCTGGCTGAAGCGCGTCTCCGAACCCTCGACACCGCCGCCGCCCTGCTTGTACGTCTTCGTGACGAGGTCCCCCTTGTCGCGGGACACCGAGCTCTCCTCCACGGAGACGGACTTGTCTCGGCTCTTCTTGAGGTCCTCGATGGAGGGGGAATTGCGGAGGTCCTGCCCCTTGTCGGGCTTCCACGTCGCCTTCTGGCTGGAGGTGGTGCCCTCCGGGCCGCTGCTCGTCACCACCTCGCGCGTGGCCTGCTTGCTCTTGGGGTCGACGGAGCTCGTGTCCAGGGTGACGTTGTTCTTGTCATCCCGCGAGGCGGAGATGCGCTCGGTGAGCTCACCCTTCTTGTCCTTGCGGACGAACTCGACGCGGTTCGGGTCGTTCGTCTCCACCGCCTCGAAGCCCTCGGGGGGCTTCTTGTCCTTGGCGGCCTTGAAGAGGTTGTCCACCTGGCCGCGCGTGTCGGAGTCCATCTGCTTCTGCTGCGCGGCGACGGTGTCCTTGCTCTCCTTCGCGTTCTGGATGTCCAGCTCGTCGCGGGCCCTCGTCTCGCCGGTGCTCTGCGCGGCCGTCTTCTCCAGCTTGGGATCGAGCTGGGTGATGGCGTCCGCCTTGTCGTACTGGCCCTCCGCACGGAAGCCGTCCGTCAGCCCCTTGGCGACGCGCGCCACGGCCGGGTCCTCGGCACCCGCCTTCAGGGCGCTGTTGAGCTTGTCCTGCACCGCGCTGCCCGTGCCCTCGGCGGACTGGGCGCGACGGAAGCTGTCCGCCACCTCGCGGGAGGCCTGGGGACTGGTCAGGTCCGCTGCGTGGCTCAGATCGCGGACAAGCTGGTGGGCCTGCTCCTGTGAGACGTCGGGCCGTCCGAGCCCCTCGGTCATCGCGTCGACGCTGCCCTTCGACTCCTTCATCAGGGTGTCGCGGTAGGACGGGTCGTTGTTGGCGCTGAGCTGGCGTCGCAGCTCCTTGGCGCCCTCGGCGGGACTGCGTTGGGTGGCCTCGGACACCGCCTTCGCGTCCGAGCGGGCCGCCTCCTGCGAGGAGACCACGGACTTCGTCCCGAACAGCTTCTCCTGAGCCTTGGTGTCCAGGCTGCCGGCATCGAAGGCATCGCGGACCTTGTTGGCGGTGGCGAAGGGCTGGGGCTTTCCGGCCGCCTTGGCCGCGGTGTTGGCCGTCTTCTGGGACTCGATGGCCTTGTTCGCCTCGGCGATGGCTGTCTTATGCGAGGCATTGGCGCGGTTCTTGGCCTCGGTGGCCTCCTGCTGGGCCTGCTGGAGCTGCTGGCCGGCCTTGTCCGCGTCGCCCTTCAGCTCCTGGGCGTCCTTCGTCGCCGCGGAGAGGTCCTTGCGCTCCTGCTCGGACATCCGGGGGCCCTTGACGTCGGCCGTGCGCAGCTTCGACTCGAGCAGGCTCTGCGCGTCGGACGCCTTCTTCTGGGCCTCGTCCCTCTTCGTCTTCGCGGCCTGCGCCTTGTCCGCCGCGTCAGAGGCCGCCTTGGCATCCGCGCGCGCCTTCTGCTGGGCCTCCGCCGCCTTCTGGCGCTGGGCCTCGGCGGCCTTCTGCGCTTTCTCCGCCGCGGCCTTGGCCTGGGCCTCGGCGGCCTTGCGCGCGGCTTCCGCAGCACGGCGACGGGCCTCCTCCGCTGCACGGATACGGGCTTCGGCGGCGGCAGCACTGTTATTGACGGGGGGAGCCATGCGGGACCTCGGGGGTAGGTGGGCAGGGATTGGGGCGAGGGAAGCCAGTCTGTCTTGTTGAGGATTCCGGCAGTCCCCAGGAGCAAGGCCCGGGCCGACGCCAAAGGCGCGAAAGGACGAGCGGCCCCCGCCCTGGCTGTAGGCTGCGGACTACAACGAGCGGCGAGGTTGATGTCAGGGGCCTGCGGCGCTGCGGGGCCTCAAGACCACGCCGAAGCTGGACGGGCGCTCACGGCTCAGTCCTTAAGGATGCACGCGCCCAGGAGCTCGTCACCCGGCTCCAGGCGCGCCGCCGCGAGCGCTGGAGGGAGCCGGAGCCGCCGGACCCGGCCGGCTGAGCGCCGCCCCCTCATGGGCCGCATCACCCGGGCTGCTCTCACCTGTCCCTTCGTCCATCGCGCGGGCCGGTGATCCACCCCGGTTCACCGCCCCTTCCGCTTGCCAGAAGAGAACGTCATCGCCGGCCGCGCCACCATTGCACCTCGCGTGGAACGCTGTGGTATCTGCGCAACCGCACGGGTGGGGCGCGCAACGAAAGATGGTTGACAGTCGGGAGTTGATGGTCGATGGTCGCGCGCCGCGTTGGGACGGGAGCAGGAGAGGGACCCGCCCGCGGCATCTCTTCTGGGATTCGGGTCGTCGACTTTGATCGTGATTGCCATGCCTTGCGTGCGCCCCAAGCGTCGCCGTGACAGCTCCGACGAGGTGAGGCCCTCTTTGTCCCTGACCTCCGACGTCCTCCGCCCCAACGGAACCCTTTCCTCCCTGTCGCATTCCCCTGCAGTCCACTGCTTGCCCCTGGTCCTGGTATGAGCGGCCCACTCTTTCCTCGCTGGACGAACACGGTCTCGCGGTTCTCCGCCGCTGGCCTCCTCGCCGTGCCCGCAATCGCCATCGGTGGCCTGATGGCGTACGTGCGCTCGCCGTACGGCACGAACATGCAGCGCCCCTACGAGCAGCCCATCGAGTTCGACCACCGCCACCACTCGGGTGACGAGCAGATCGACTGCCGGTTCTGCCACTTCTCGGTGGAGAAGGCGCCCTCGGCGGGCATCCCCTCCACCACCGTGTGCATGGCCTGCCACGCGCAGGTCTGGAACAAGAGCCCGTACCTCACCCAGGTGCGCAAGGCCTTCTTCGCCGACCAGCCCATCCCCTGGGTCCGCGTGCACAACCTGCCGGACTTCGTCTACTTCAACCACGCCATCCACGTGAACAAGGGCGTCGGCTGCGTCAGCTGCCACGGCCGCGTGGACCAGATGGCGGCCGTCGAGCAGAAGATGCCGCTCACCATGGGCTGGTGCCTGGAGTGCCACCGCAACCCCAAGCCCAACCTGCGGCCGCTCGAATACATCACCAGCATGACCTGGACCCCGCCAACCGATCCTCAGGCGGCCACCGCCCTCGGGGATCAGCTGGCCAAGGACTACGACGTTCACTCGCGGACGAGCTGCTCCACATGCCACCGATGAACCCGAAGAACGCCAGCGCTCCGTCGCAGGACACCCCCTCCTCCTTCGCGCTCCCGGTCGTGTCAGGCCAGGCCGCGGTGGCCGAGGAGCATGATCACTCCCACCCGCACGAGCACGACGAGGTCGGCTCGGCGCTGGACCACGCCGCCGGCTCGGGCGTGGCCGCCGAGGGCGGGTACGGCAGGACGTACTGGCGCAGCCTCGAGGAGCGGCTCGGCAAGCCCGAGTACGTCGAGAGCGTGGGCCCCGAGTTCCCCGAGGGCGCGGATCTGCCGCCCACCGGGGTGGCTCGCCGCGAGTTCATGCAGCTGATCGGCGCCTCGCTGGCGCTGGCCGGCGCCACCGCCTGCACCACCCGCCCCTCGGATGAGCGGATGGTGCCCTTCACCAAGACGCCGCCCGAGCTGACCCCGGGCAACCCGCTCCACTACGCGTCCGGGATGACGTTCGCCGGCCACACCTCCGGCCTGCTCATCACCGCCCGCGAGGGACGCCCCGTCAAGGTCGAGGGCAACCCGCAGCACCCGGTGAACCAGGGCGCCGCCGGCGTCTACGAGCAGGCGTGGCTGCTCTCCCTGTACGATCCGCAGCGCGCCCGCCTGCTGCGCCAGGGCAAGGCCCCGCGCTCGGTGCGCACCCTCTCCGAGGAGATCGCCGCGCTGGTGGGCAAGGCGTCCGCGGCGGACGGTGGCGCGCGCATCCGCTTCCTCACCGAGCCGAACAGCTCGCCGGTGATGGGCCACCTGCGCAGCCGCATCCAGCAGAAGCTGCCCGGCGCCCGCTTCTACAGCCACGCCACCATCACCCAGGATCCGGCCCACGAGGCCGCCCAGGCCGTGTTCGGGCAGCCGCTCACCGCCCAGTACGACTTCTCCCAGGCGGACATCATCCTCTCGCTGGATGCCGACTTCCTGGAGAGCCGCCCGGCCAACCTCGCCTACGCGCGGCAGTTCGGCCACCGGCGTGACCCGAAGCTGGGCCCCGTCAACCGCCTCTACGTGGCGGAGACGCGCTACTCCATCACCGGCGGCATGGCGGACCACCGCCTGCGCGTGCGCTCCTCGGAGATCCTCGGGGTGGCCGCTGCCGTGGCCCAGGCCGTGGGTGGCCAGACCGCCGGGCTCGCCTCCGCCGCGGCCTCCAAGGGCGCCGCCCCGGGTGGCAGCGCCGAGAAGTGGATCGCCGCCGTGGCGGGCGATCTCCGCAACTCCGCGGGCCGCTGCGTGGTGGTGGCCGGTGAGCGCCAGCCCGCGGCGGTGCACGCCCTGGCCCACGCCCTCAACGTGGCGCTGGGCAACGTGGGCAAGACGGTGCGCTACCTCCCGGCTCCCCAGGAGAGCACCGGCCAGGCCGGTCTCCGCGAGCTGATCGCGGACGTCAAGGCGGGCAAGGTCGACACCCTCGTCATCACCTCGTGGAACCCGGTGTACGCGCTGCCGGCGGATGCGGGCCTCGCCGAGCTGCTGGATCCGGCGAAGAACCCGGACCGCGCCAAGCTCACCGTCCTCTACACCTCGCTCTTCGAGGATGAGACCTCGGCGCTGACGGACTGGTTCGTGCCGGCCGCGCACCAGCTCGAGACGTGGAGCGATGGCCGCTCCTTCGAGGGCACCGTCTCCATCGCCCAGCCGCTCATCCAGCCGCTCTTCAACGGCGTGCCGGAGTCCGAGCTGCTGGCCATGTTCCTGGACGAGCCCTTCCGCCCGGCCTACCAGCTGCTGCGCGACTTCTGGCGCGGCCAGGCCGCCGGTGTGGCGGACTTCGAGTCCCACTGGGAGACGCTCGTCTCCGTGGGCATCGTCCCCAACACCACGGCCGCCCCGGTGAACGTGACGGGCAACCTGGACGGCGCCACCGCGATCATCAACGCCTACCAGGCTCCTCAGCTGGCCGCCGGGCAGTACGAGATCAACTTCGTCCCGGACTACAAGGTCTACGACGGGCGCTTCGCCAACAGCCCCTGGCTGCAGGAGCTGCCGGACCCCATCACCAAGCTGGTGTGGGACAACCCGCTGCTCCTCAGCCCGAAGACGGCCGAGGAGCTCAAGGTCGAGCGCGGGGACGTGCTCGAGGTCTCCTACGGTGGCCGCAAGCTCCAGGCTCCGGTGTGGATCGAGCCGGGCCACGCTGATGGCGCGGTGACGCTGCCGCTGGGCTACGGCCGCACCGGCCTGCACGAGACGACGGCGCAGGGCAAGGGCTACAACGCCAACCAGCTGCGCACCCTGAACGCGCCCTGGTTCGACGGCGGCGCCACGCTCACCAAGACGCGCGAGACGTACAAGCTCATCTCCACCCAGCAGCACTGGAGCACCGCGGGCCGCCCGGTGGCGCTGGACTTCACCCTGGACGAGTGGAAGACGAAGTCCGCGCACCACGTCCAGAGCGCGCTGTCGCGCACCCAGGCCCCCAACCTGGACACGCCGGGCAACCGCGCCAACCTCATGCCCGCGTACAATTACGACGAGGCTGAGTACAAGTGGGGCATGGCCATCGACCTGGCGCGCTGCACCGGCTGCGCCGCGTGCGTGGTGGCCTGCCAGGCGGAGAACAACATCCCGGTGGTGGGCAAGGACCAGGTCTCCCGCAGCCGCGAGATGCAGTGGCTGCGCATCGACCGGTACTTCACCGGCCCCGGCATCTTCGAGGGCGGCTACAAGAACCACGCGGACGCGGACTCCGAGCCGCAGCTCATCATGCAGCCGGTGATGTGCGTGCACTGCGAGAAGGCGCCCTGCGAGTACGTCTGCCCGGTGAACGCCACCGTCCACTCGGACGAGGGCCTCAACGACATGGTGTACAACCGCTGCGTCGGCACGCGGTACTGCTCCAACAACTGCCCCTACAAGGTCCGCCGCTTCAACTACCTGCACTACACCAAGGGCAAGCAGCCGACCGAGAAGATGGCGATGAACCCGGACGTCACGGTCCGCAACCGCGGCGTCATGGAGAAGTGCACGTACTGCGTGCAGCGCATCGAGCGCGCCCGCATCACCGCCCGCATCGAGCGCCGGAAGATCACCTTCGAGCAGCAGGCGGGTGACGGCAAGCAGGGTGAGCTCCACACGGCCTGCCAGCAGGCGTGCCCCACGCAGGCCATCACCTTCGGCTCGCTGCACGATCCGCAGGCGCGCGTCACGCAGCTCCACAACGACGAGCGCCACTACATGCTGCTGCAAGAGCTGGGAACCCAGCCCCGCACCGTCCACCTTGTACGGCTGCGCAACCCGAATCCCGCCCTGGCTCAAGCGCCCAAGGCGCATGAAGGAGAGCACTGACCATGGCCGAGACCGCTGCCGCAGGCGCCGTCACGCTCGATCCCCTCGAGCCCCGGCCCCTCGTCGCCCCTCACCACGACGACAAGTCGCTCAATGACACGCTGCTGGACTACGTCTGGCAGAAGCCCGGCAAGGGCTGGCTCATGCTGTTCGGCGTCACGCTGACGGCGCTGGGCGGCCTGGTGCTCGGCGTGGGCTACACGCTGGCCAAGGGCATTGGCGTGTGGGGCAACAACCAGCCGGTGGGCTGGGCGTTCGACATCATCAACTTCGTCTGGTGGGTCGGTATCGGCCACGCCGGAACGCTCATCTCCGCCATCCTCCTGCTCTTCCAGCAGAAGTGGCGCACCAGCATCAACCGCTTCGCCGAGGCGATGACGCTGTTCGCCGTCATGTGCGCGGGCCTCTTCCCGCTCTTGCACACCGGCCGTCCCTGGTTCGCCTTCTGGCTGATTCCCTACCCCAGCACCCTGGGCGCGTGGCCGCAGTTCCGCTCGCCGCTGGTGTGGGACGTGTTCGCCATCTCCACGTACCTCACGGTGTCCGCGCTGTTCTGGTACATCGGCCTCATCCCGGACCTGGCGGCGCTGCGTGACTCGTCCAAGACGAAGCTGCAGCGCATCCTCTACGGCCTGTTCAGCCTCGGGTGGCGCGGCTCCGGGCGGCACTGGCACCACTACAAGATCGGCTACCTGATCCTCGCGGGCATCTCCACCCCGCTGGTGCTCTCGGTGCACACGATCGTGTCCTTCGACTTCGCCGTGTCCGTGCTGCCGGGCTGGCACGCCACCATCTTCCCGCCCTACTTCGTCGCCGGCGCCGTGTTCTCCGGCTTCGCGATGGTGGTCACCCTCATGGTGCCGGCCCGCAAGTACATGGGCCTCCGGGACGTGATTACGGAGCGGCACCTGGAGAACATGAACAAGGTCATCCTCGCCACCGGCCTCATCGTGTCCTACGGGTACATGATGGAGCACTTCGTGGCGTGGTACTCGCAGAGCCAGTACGAGATCTGGACCTTCTACGTGAACCGCGCGCGCGGCCCGTACGCCGGCGTGTACTGGCTGATGATCGCCTGCAACGTCATCACCCCGAACATCTTCTGGTTCAAGAAGGCGCGCACCAGCATCCCCATCATGTGGGTGGCCGCCATCCTGGTGAACGTGGGCATGTGGTGCGAGCGCTTCATCATCATCGTCACCTCGCTGCACCAGGACTTCCTGCCCTCCTCGTGGGACATGTACGTGCCCACCTGGGTGGACTGGACCATCTACGTCGGCACGCTGGGCCTGTTCGGCACGCTCTTCATGCTGTTCCTCAAGTTTGTCCCCGCAGTGGCCCTCAGCGAGGTGAAGGAGCTGCAGCAGGAGCTCAAGCACGCCGCCCACCACCACGGCCACCACGGCGCCGAGACCGCCGCGGCCGGTACCCTCACCCACGGAGCCCACTAAGCCATGGACGCCCCTGTCCTCGATAGCTGGGTGCTGGCGGAGTTCGCCACGCCCGACGAGTTGGTGAAGGCCACCAACGAGATGCGCCTGAAGGGCTTTCAGGGCATGGACACCTACTCCCCGTACCCGCTGCACGGCGGGTCCGAGGCGCTGGGCCTGCCTCCCTCCCGGGTGCCCTTCATTGCCCTGGGCGGCGCCATCACCGGCGCCTTCACCGCCCTGGCCATGCAGACGTACATGAACACGGTGGACTACCCCCTCAACGTGGGTGGCCGCCCTCTGTTCAGCCTGCCAGCGTGGGTCCCCATCACGTTCGAGCTGGCGGTGCTGCTGACGGCCTTCGGCGTCTTCTTCGGCATCCTCGGCCTGAGCCGGCTGCCGCAGCCCTACCACCCGGTCTTCGAGCATGACGCGTTCCGCTCGGCCTCCACGCACGGCTACTGGCTGAGCGTGCCGAAGCTGGCGAGCGTGGACGTGCAGGACGTGCAGTCCAAGCTCCAGTCCCTGGGCGCCACCCAGGTGACGGTCGTCACGGGAGAGAAGGAATGAGGAAGCTCATCCCCGCCGTCGGGCTGCTGGCCCTGACCGGCTGCGAGATCTCGTCCGAGTTCTTGCAGCGGATGGAGACCCAGTCCAAGTACGAGTACTACGAGGCGTCGGAGTTCTGGGCCGACGGCCGCTCCATGCGCGCGCCCCCGGAGGGCAGCATTCCGCGCGAGGCGAAGGTGGGCAACCCGGGAATGACCACGGGCCGCGTCAACGGCACGCTGGTGGCCACCATCCCCGTGCAGGTGGACAAGTCCCTGCTGCAGCTGGGGCAGAAGAAGTACTCCATCGTCTGCGCGCAGTGCCACGGCGTGCTCGGAGACGGCAACAGCATCGTCGCGGAGAACATGGGCCTGCGCCTGCCTCCGTCCCTGCTGGACCTGTCCAACCGGCCTGTCGGCCACTTCTACACCGCCATCAACGAGGGCTATGGAATGATGCCCTCATTCAGCGGCGAGCTGAACACCCAGGAGCGGTGGGCCGTGGTCGCCTACGTGCGCGCCCTCCAGGCCTCCCGCGGTACCCGCGCGGGCGGTGAGCAGCCCCTTCCTCAGGAGAACCGATGATTGCCGAAGTACAGCGTTACAGCGGAACGCCCAGGCTGATGGTGCCGGCCTTCGGCCTCGGCGCACTCGGGCTCGCGGCCACCGCGGCGGGGGCCTTCATGGATCCTCGCGCCACCGCCCACAGCTACCTCATCGCCTTCGCCTACTGGGCCGGCATCTCCGTGGCCTCCCTCATCATGGTGGCCATCTTCCACACGGCCAAGGCCAAGTGGATGACGGTGCTGCGCCGGGCGATGGAGACCATGGCCGTCGCGGTCCCCATCTTCGCGGTGCTCTTCATCGGCATCGCGCTGGGGCTCAAGCACCTGTACCCCTGGGTCCCGGGGTCGGAGCTGGCCAATGAGCTCAGCGAGATCGAGCGCGGCCACCTGGGCCACAAGCAGCACGGCTACCTGAACATCCCCTTCTTCATCGTGCGCCAGGTCATCTACTTCGGGGTGTGGACCTTCGTCAGCCACCGCCTCCACTCCTGGAGCACGCGGCAGGACGAGGGCGGCCAGCTGGAGTTCACCGTCAAGCAGCGCTTCCTGTCCCCGGGCGCCCTGCCCTTCCTTGCGCTCACCATTACTTTTGCTGCGTTCGACTGGATGATGAGCCTCACGCCGCTCTGGCAGTCGACGATCTACGGCGTGTATTACTTCGCCGGCAGCTTCCTGGCGGCCTTCTGCGTGCTGACGCTCGCGACGGTGAACGCCCAGGGGGACAAGAACCTGTACGGCAACCTGGTGACGACGCCGCACTACCATAACCTGGGCAAGCTGATGCTGGCCTTCGTGGCCTTCTGGGCCTACATCGCCTTCTCCCAGTTCCTCCTCATCTGGATCGCCAACCTCCCGGAGGAGGCGCCCTGGTACCACGTCCGCATGTTCGGCGGCTGGCGGAACCTGTCGGCCTCGCTCTTCTTCCTCCAGTTCCTGATTCCGTTCGCCGTCCTGCTGTCGCGCAACTTCAAGCTGAAGCAGCGCAACCTGGTGGGCATGGCCCTCTACCTGCTGGCTGTCCACCTGGTGGACCTGTATTGGCTGGTGTGGCCGGCCTACAACGACCACGGCCCGAGCTTCCACTGGACGCTCATCACCGCCTTCGTGGGCGTGGGCGGCATCTCCGTCGGGTTCGCCCTCTTCCGCGCCCGCGGCAAGTACACGGTGCCCGTGAAGGATCCGTACATCGCCGACTCCCTGAGGTACGTGCAGCCATGAAGAAGACCCAGGTCGAATATGAGTCGCGCGTCATCGTCGGCGCGCACGGGGTGGCGGCCGAGGAGGACCACCTGGTCCTCGGCAAGGTCGTCCGCGTGGGAGTCATCTCGCTGGCCATCTTCGCCGTGGGCGCCGTGTGGGCCTGGCGCTTCCAGGTCTCCCTCGAGCACGAGTACCAGCCGGACGGCCCCCCGGCCCGGCCGGTCGCCCTGGGCCAGTATGAGATTGGCATCGTCAACCAGCGCATGTTCGAGCAGGACGTGCACGCCGAGCAGAAGCTCGGCGGCCAGCGGGAGGCGCTGAAGAACGGCTGGGGAGACCAGCCGGGCGTAGCCGCCCACCTGCCGCTCGAGCAGGCCATGGACCGCGTCATCTCCGAGGCCCAGAAGCCTCCCCCGCCGCCTCCGGCCCCGGCGCCCGAGACGGCTCCGGCTCCCGCCCCCGGCGGCAAGGCCCCGGCTCCGACTTCCCCCACTCCGAACCCCAAGTAGGCCTCCCTCAGATGTCGATGTCCTCCCCCCACTCCTCCTCTTGGTCGCGCGCCAGCTGGCGCGTGGGGCTCGCCGTGGCGGCGCTCGTGCTGGGCGCCTCGCTGCCGGCGTCCGCCCTGCCCGGAGGAGGCAAGACGCCCCAGGCCATCATCGACGCGGAGCAACCGCCTCAGGTGAAGGGCGTGGACGTGGTGGAGCACCTCGGGGAGCCGCTGCCGCTGGCGGCGCGCTTCCTGGACGAGTCGGGCCGCGAGGTGACGCTGGGGCAGCTGTTGCCCAAGGACAAACCGTCCCTGGTGACGCTGGTGTATTACGAGTGCCCCATGCTCTGTAACCTCGTCATCAACGGCCAGGTGAGCGCGATGCGCGAGGTGGGGCTGGAGCTGGGCAAGGACTACGAGGCCATCACGGTGAGCATCGATCCCAAGGACACTCCGGCCCAGAGCGAGCAGCGGCGCCGCCGCCACCTGCAGGCCATGGGCAAGCCGGAGTCCGCTCCCTGGCACTTCCTCACGGGCACCGAGGAGAACATCCGCCAGCTCACCGAGGCGGTGGGCTTCAAGTACCAGTATGACGAGAGCACCAAGCAGTTCGCCCACCCCGCGGTGGTGCATGTCATCACCCCGGAGGGCAGCGTCTCGCGCTACCTGTACGGCACGAGCTTTCCCGCCAAGGACCTGAAGCTGGCGCTGGTGGAGGCGGGCAACGGGCGGGTGGGGACGAGCTTCGACCGGGTTGTATTGTCTTGTTTCAAGTATGACACCGCCATGAGGCGGTACAGCTTCTATGTGTTCGGGTTCATCCGGACGGGGGCGCTGCTGGTGTTCACCGCGCTCTCGACGATGCTGATCTATTTCTGGAGGCGCGAGCTGAAGAAAGGCGCTGCCGCATGAGCAATCTCGCTGACAAAATCCTCTTCCTTCCGGAGCGCGCGTCGACGTTCGCGGAGAAGGTCGACAACCTCCACTACTTCGTCGTCGGCGTCACCATGGTGTCGTCGATCGCGGTGGGGCTGGCGGCCCTCTTCATGTTCTTCCGCTACCGGCGCCGGACGCCCAATCAGGCGACCGAGTACGTGGTGCCGAACCTGCCCACGGAGTTCCTCTTCGTCTCCGTGCCGCTGGTGTTCTTCCTGCTCTGGTTCGCCATCGGCTTCCGGGACTTCGTCTTCTACACCACGCCTCCCAAGGACACGTACGACGTGTACGTGATGGGCAAGCAGTGGATGTGGAAGTTCGCGTACCCGGAGGGCCCCAACGGGGTGAACGTGCTGACCGTGCCGGCCAACCGCCCGGTGCGTCTGCTCATCACCTCGAGGGACGTGCTCCACTCCTTCTACGTGCCGGCCTTCCGCATCAAGATGGATGCGCTCCCGGGCCGCTACACGCAGGCGTGGTTCGAGGCCACCAAGCCCGGCACCTACCAGGTGCTGTGCACGGAGTACTGCGGCCTGTCCCACTCGAAGATGCTGGCAGAGGTGGTGGTGCTCTCGCCGGAGGACTTCGAGGAGTGGCTCAAGGACCAGAAGCGCGGCCGGCTGGCGGGCCGCCAGGACGCGCTGGCGGATACCTCGCTGGTGCCGCCGGTGGCGCGCATGGCCGAGCAGGGCCAGAAGCTGGCCGGCTCCCAGGGCTGCTTCAAGTGCCACACCATGGACGGGGCGCAGCACATCGGCCCCACCTTCCTGGGCATGTATGACCGGATGGAGAAGCTGGAGGACGGCAAGACCATCCGCGTCGACGAGGCCTACATCACCCAGTCGATGATGGACCCGGGGGCCCACATCGTGTCCGGGTACAAGAACGTGATGCCGACCTTCCAGGGCAAGCTGCAAGGCGCTGAGACGGCGGCCATCGTCGAGTTCATCAAGTCGCTGCGCACCGCGAACGTGCGCGAGGGCGCTTCTCAGGGACCTGCCTATGAACCCATCCAGTAGCACGACTGCAGAGGGTGTCCTGCCCGCGCACGACGCCCACGACGCGCACCACGACCACCCGAGCTATCTGGTGGACGGCACCACGATCAAGTCGTGGCTGCTGACGGTGGACCACAAGCGCATCGCGCTCATGTACCTGGTGTGGATCCTGCTCTTCTTCCTTGTGGGCGGCATCTTCGCGATGGCCATCCGCATCGAGATGTTGACGCCGGGTCCCACCATCATGGACGCGATGACGTACAACCGTACGTTCACGCTCCACGGCATGATCATGATCTTCCTGTTCATGATCCCGGCCATCCCGGCGGTGTTCGGCAACTTCGTGCTGCCGCTGATGCTGGGCGCCAAGGACGTGGCCTTCCCCCGGCTGAACCTGGCCAGCCTCTACATCTACCTGGCAGGCGCGTTCCTGGCGCTGTGGGGCATGCTCAACGGCGGCCTGGACACGGGCTGGACGTTCTACACCCCGTACAGCACGCACACGACGACCACGGTGGCGCCGGTGCTCTTCGGCGCGTTCATCATCGGGTTCAGCTCCATCGCCACGGGCCTGAACTTCATCGTCACCATCCACACCATGCGGGCGCCGGGCATCACCTGGTTCAAGATTCCGCTGTTCGGGTGGGCGCTGTACGCCACCAGCTGCATCCAGGTGCTGGCCACGCCGGTCATCGGCCTGCTGCTGGTGATCGTCTCCGGTGAGCAGCTGTTCCACTTCGGCCTGTTCGATCCGGCGCGCGGTGGCGACCCGGTGCTCTTCCAGCACCTGTTCTGGTTCTACAGCCACCCGGCCGTGTACATCATGGTGCTGCCGGCCTTCGGCGTCATGTCCGAGATCGTGGCCACCTACAGCCGGAAGAACATCTTCGGCTACCGCGCGGTGGCGTACTCGAGCCTCGGCATCGCCTTCGTGGGCTTCTTCGTGTGGGGCCACCACATGTTCGTGTCGGGGCAGTCGACGTTCGACGCGGGCATCTTCGGCGTGTTGACGATGCTGGTGGGTATCTTCACCGCCATCAAGGTCTTCAACTGGGTGGGCACCGTCTACAAGGGCGCCGTGGAGTTCAGGACGCCGTTCGCCTACTTCTGCGGCTTCCTGTTCTTCACCGTGTTCGGCGGGATGACGGGCATCGCGGTGGCGACGACGTCGCTGGACGTGCACTGGCACGACACCTACTTCGTGGTGGCGCACTTCCACTTCATCATGGTGGGCGCGACGATCATGGCCTTCCTGGCCGCCCTGCACTACTGGTTCCCGAAGATGTTCGGGAAGACGTACCACGAGGGGTGGGGCCTGGTGTCCGCGGCGCTCATCATCCTGGGCTTCAACGCGACGTTCATCCCGCAGTTCCTCCTGGGCAACTACGGCATGCCGCGGCGCTACTTCGAGTACCCGGAGCGCTTCCAGGCGCTGAACGTGGCCTCGACGGCGGGCTCGTCCCTGCTGGCGTTCGGCTTCATCATCATCGCCATCTACCTGACGTACTCGCTGGCGTATGGCCGGGCGTCCGGGCAGAACCCGTGGCGCAGCAAGGGCTACGAGTGGCTGATGGCCTCGCCGCCGCCGACGCACAACTTCGTGGGCCCGCAGCCCACCTACCCTGAAGAGCCCCACTTCTACGTGGATCCGAAGAAGGCCGAGGTGCCCGATGTCGTCTAGTGCTCACACCGCTGTGGCCACACCTGGGGTGCCCCGGCTGGCACAGCACTTCGCCTCCCTGGAGGTGCAGAACCACGCCGCCCGCCTGGGCATGTGGCTGTTCCTCTCGACGGAAATCCTGCTCTTCGCGGGCCTGTTCGTCTGCTACGGCTGCTACCGCTACCTCTTCCCCGAGGCGTTCGCGGCGGCCAGCCGGCACCTTGACCTGACGATGGGCACGGTGAACACGGTGGTGCTCATCACCTCCTCGCTGACGGCGGCGCTCGCCGTGCACTACGCGAAGGAGGGGAAGAGCAACCTGGTGGCGCTGATGTTCGGGCTCACCATCGCCATGGCCTGCGCGTTCCTCGTCATCAAGGGCTTCGAGTACAGCCACAAGTTCGAGGAGGGCGCGCTGCCCGGGCCGTACTACCGGATGCAGGCGGTGCAGCTGCCGGGCGTGCCGCTGTACTTCACGATCTACTTCCTGGCCACGGGCCTGCACGCCTTCCACGTCATCATCGGCATGAGCGTGCTGGTGTGGCTGATGATCAAGGCGATCCGTGAGAGGAACTTCGGCCCCAACAACTACACCGCGGTCGAGCTGGGCAGCATGTACTGGCACCTCGTCGACCTGGTGTGGATCTTCCTCTTCCCGCTGCTGTACCTGATTTAGGAGCGCTTCATCATGTCTGTGGCCAACGAGTCCCATCAGGAAGCGCAGAACATGGAGCACCACGGCTCGGGCCGGTACTGGCTCGTGTGGGCGGCGCTGCTGGTCCTCACGCTGGTGACGGTGATCACCGGCCGCATGCACATCCCCAACTTCGCGCTGGCGGTGGCGCTGCTGATCGCCACCGTGAAGGGCACGCTGGTGCTGCTGTTCTTCATGCACCTGATCGACCACAAGGGTGCCAACCGCCTGGTCATGGCCGTGTCGGTGCTGTTCGTGCTGATGATGCTGGCGATGCCCATGGCGGACTTCGCCACGCGCTTCCGCCCGGCGAACCCGGCGGGCTCGCACCTGAGCGATCTGCCGGACCTGAACTTCCTCGAGGGGAAGACGGGCGCCCACGGCAGCACGGGCGGCGCGCACGGCGCCGGTGGGCACGAGGCCCCCAGCGGCGGGCACGAGGCCCCGAGCCCCAGCGGGCACTAGCCTTCCCCACCCCTCCGGGTGGTCTCCGCGCGGCGCCGAGGGTTCTCCCCGGCGCCGCGTGGCGTTTGCGGGCCCCCTGCTTCTTAGAAGGACACCTGGACGTTGGCCGCGAGGGCCGTGTCCGTGGAGACCTTCCCCGCCGGCGGCGAGCTGTCGTACTGGAGCACGAAGCTGGTGCCCACCGAGAGGCTGTCCGACAGCCCCACCGTGAGCTTCGAGGTGCTGTTCACGAGCAGGCGGGACTCGCCCAGCACGTTGGGGATGGCCTCGGCCTCCTCCGTGAAGACGGTGTCCTTGGACAGGCCATAGCTGAACGCGACGCCCACGCGCGGGCCTCCGAGGCTCACGTCCTCCAGATCCAGCCGCGTGGGGTAGTACTGGAAGCGCGTCTCCCGGAAGAAGCGGAAGGCCAGATCCGTGCGCAGCGAGGTGGAGCGCCCATCCGGGCTCTTCTCGTCCCACCAGGAGATGCCAGCGCCGGCCTCACCCGTGCCTCGCACCTCCACGCTCTTCACATGGTCCGTCAGCGCACCGGCCAGCACGTAGCCGCTGACCACCGGGGTGAAGCGGCGATCCACGCGGAAGTCCACGTTCGCGCCCAGCGCCACCACCTCGGTGCGCTCCTCCTGCGTCTCGGTGGCCGGCAGCCGGCTGCGGCCATACACGCCCTGCGCCTTCAGCGCGTAGATCCACCCCTTCGACTTGCGCTCGGCCGAGGCCAGGCCGTTGAAGGTCAGCGTGGAGGCATTGCCCGAGAGGGAGATGAGCCCCAGGCCCACGCTCCCCTTCCACAGGTCTTCCTTGGGAGCCTCCTCCTTCTTCTCGGCCGGAGCGGCCCCGGGAGCGGCGGGGGTTTTCCCCAGGGCCTCGCTCAGCTTCTCCACGGCGGTGGCCATCCGGGAGCTGGCCTCGGCGGCCTTCTCCGCAGCGGCGGCGGCCTTCTCCGCGGCGGCGGCGGCGCGCTCGGTGGTGGCCTCCGCGGCCGGAGGAGGAGGGGGGAGTGGAGCGGGAGGAGGTGTCTGGGCTTGGAGGGACGTCGCGACGAGGAGAGCGGTCAGCATAGGGAGACGAGGACTGGGTGAGAGTTCGCCCGGTGGGATGCCCGGAGGGCGTCCCCCTTGCATACCACCAGCGACAGGAATGCCTGGACCCTTCTACGCTGGGAGCAGGTTCCCGAAGCGCCTCCGGAGGCACCTGTCGATGAAGCTCGTTCCCCTGGCCCTGCTGTGCTGGCTGCTGCTGCCCCATGTGGCGGCGGCCCAGCGTACCGTCACGGCTCCCGTGGACGTGGGCATCGGCCCCGCTGCCTTCTTCTTCTTCGGACCCGTGTTCCAGGACCAGCCCCTCCACACCGGGCTGAAGCTCAACGTGGAGGCGGTGCTCGACAAGGAGTGGCTGCGCAAGAACCAGGCCCTCATCCCCCGCAAGTACCGGAGCCAGGCGCTCAAGTCGGGGGAGATCCGCTTCTCCCCCGCGATCCTCGCCCTCATCCCGGACTCGCTCATCATCTCGCCGAAGTACCGCCACACCGGCATCTACGGCGCCACCTGGAAGCCGGTGGGCATCGGCCTGCCGCTCAGCTCCAGCCCCGTACGCTTCTCGGTCGACGCGGGGCTGCTGCTGACCTACGCGTACGTGTACTCGGACCTGGAGACGCTGGGCACCACCCACTTCCTCCGCCCGGGGCTCCAGCTCGGCGCGGATCTGGAGTTCCAGCTCAGCAAGAGCTTCCTCATCAGCATCGGGTGGGACTCGGCCCTCTACATTCCCCAGCGGCTGGGCACCTTCAGCGAGACGAAGCCCCTGAGCGAGTCCATCTTCCACGTGGGACAGGCCTACCTCATGTTCCACTTCCGCTTCCCCTACACCACCCGGCTGTGAGCCATGCGCCTCGTCCTCGCCAGCGATGAACAGCAGGCCACGCGGGATGCTGTCACCTACTCCGCCTGGGGCGCTCCGCTCGCCATCCAGGGCTACCTCGAGCGCGAGCAGCGGCTGCGAGGCCACCCCTGGTCCCGCGCCGAGCTGAAGATGTGGCTGCTGTGCGCGGAGCAGGGCGAGGTGCTCGCCTCGTGCGAGACCTACCGGACGGACAGCTTCCTGCGCGCTCCGGATGGCACGCTCGCCCCGGGCGACAGCTTCGCCATCGCCAGCGTCTTCACCGAGGAGCGGCTGCGCGGGCGCGGGTACGCCACGAAGCTGATGGATCTGCTGGCCTCGGAGCTCGAGCGCGCCTCCCCGCGGGCCCACAGCGCCCTGCTCTTCTCGGACGTGGGCGCTCCGCTCTACCGCCGCTCCGGCTACCAGGAGACTCCGGCCTGGGACTGGCGCTTCACCCCAGAGCCGGGCGAGCCCTCCGAGCTTGTGGACCGGCTGCTCCAGGACACGGAGGGAGGCGCCGCGCTCGCCCGGATGCGCCGGCCCGAGCTGCCCTTCTTCTACTGGCCGTCCGCCTCGCAGGTGGACTGGCACATCGAGCGCGAGCGCATCTACGCGGAGCTGATGCCCCGCCCGCGCCCCGAGGCGAACGGCGCCGTGGCCGGGGAGTCCACCGCGCTCTGGTACATGATGGGCCGCACCGGCACCTTGATGGTGCTCATGTTCGACGCGCGGACGGCCGAGGACGCGGCCGCGCTGCTGGGGGCCGCCCGGCGCGTGGCCCACCGCGCGGGCCTCTCGAAGGTGGTGGTGTGGGAGGAGCCCGCCACGGCCCCGCTGGTGGCCCAGGTGGCCGGTGGGACGCGGGAGCTCCGGGAGGGCTCGCTGCCCATGATCCGGCCGCTGCGGCCGGGCATGCCCTCCCCCGAGCCGACTCCCATCCCCCGAGCCCTCTGGGTCTAATTCGGGCCCTCTGGAGATAGGATAGGGCCATGGCCAAGCGCACCCGGATCATCGAGGGCACGTGGAACTGCACCTCGTGTGACACGAAGAACATCCCTGCCCGGCACAAGAAGTGCCCCACCTGCAACAACCCGCGGGAGCTCAGCGGCAAGGAGTCCGAGTTCGAGTTCGGCGGGACGGATGCGGCCACGGGCAAGGCCCTGCGCGAGAGCGTCACGGACGAGAAGGCGCTGGAGATGGCCAACGCGGGCGCGGACTGGTTCTGCGCCTACTGCGGCGCCTCCAACCGGGGCGACCAGCCGATCTGCAAGAACTGCAAGGCCGAGCGCACGGATGACGCCAGGGCGCTCCAGGAGGAGGCGGATCCCGGCCTGCCTCCTCCGCAGCCCCAGGCCCCGCCCGCGAAGAAGGGGCGCTGGGGCAAGGTGGCGCTGGGGATCGTGGGCAGCCTGTTCCTCTGCTGCGGCGGAACGATCGTCTACTCCATCTGGTCGGACATCCCTCACGACACCACGGGCGAGATCACCGGCACCGAGTGGAAGCGCGCCGTGTACCACGAGCGCTTCACGCCGGTGACGCTGGAGGGCTGGCAGGAGGAGCTGCATCCGCAACCTTCCCGCATGCCCACGAATGGCTCGGGAGAGGTGGCCGGGGTGCAGAACATCCGCGGCTGCGTCTCGCGCCAGAAGACGACGCGGAAGGTGGCCGACGGCACGCAGCGGGTGTGCTCGACGAAGACGCGCAAGGTGGCCTGCGGCACGGAGGAGAAGTGCCGCACGCGCAACAAGGGCAACGGCTTCAAGGAAGAGATCTGCGAGGACGTCACCAAGTACTGCAGCGAGTCCTACGAGGACTGCCGCAACGAGACGCGCTACCGGGACGAGCCCGTCTACGCGCAGAAGTGCAGCTATGACACCTACCAGTGGAAGGAAGTGACCCACGCCGAGCTCTCGGGCCGCGATGGGGATCCGCCGCGCTGGCCGGCGCTGTCGGCGGGCCCGGAGGACCGCCTGCGCAAGGAGGAGAAGTACACCATCTCCATCGCGTACGACGGTGGGGAGGAGAAGACCACCCTCGAGCCCAAGACCGAGCAGGAGTATCTCGCCTGGCAGAAGGGCCAGCAGGTAGCCCTCACGGTGACCAATGGTGGGGAGGTCAAGAAGATCCTCCCACGTTGAGAGCTGGGGCGCCCCCGCGCCTCCCTTGGAGTCATGGACCATGGAGTGCACCCGCTGTGGCGCCTGCTGCGTGGCGCCGGACATCGCCGCGCTGGACAAGCCGCTGGGGATGCGCTGCCCACACCTCACGCAGGACAACCTGTGCTCCGTGTATGACCGGAGGCCCCAGGTCTGCCGGAGCTACGAGCCGGATGAGGTGTGCCGGCTCATCGAGGCGCCCACGCTGGAGGAGCGCGTCCAGAAGTACCTGGCCCTCTTCGGCCTGAGCGCCGAGGCCGAGGCCACGCGCCAGACGGGCTGCGCCTCCATGCGCCAGGCCCGCGGCGCGCGGTGAGCCCCCAGGCAGGCTCCTCCCTTTCCCACCTGTCAGGCCCTTGTCTCTCCGGGGCGCCAGCGCTATCGCAGCCCTGTGCGCTTCCAACCGACCGACTCCTTCGTCCCCGCCGTGGGCCTGGGCTCGCCCAACGCGCAGACCATCTACGCCGCGCTCGCACGCCCCTCGCGCCTGCCGCCGCTGCGGCGTGAGCGGCTCGAGCTGCCCGATGGCGACTTCGTCGACCTGGACACCTTCGACGGTGCGCCGGGAGCCCCTCATGTCCTGGCGCTCCACGGGCTGGAGGGCTCCTCCGAGGCGGGCTACATCACCGCCATCCTCCGCGGCGCCGCGGAGCGAGGCTGGGGCGCCACCGCCCTCAACTTCCGCTCGTGCAGCGGCGAGCCCAACCGCCTGGCGCGCTCGTACCACTCGGGAGAGATCGGCGACGCGCAGGCGGTGATGAAGCACCTGAAGGCCCGCATCACCGGCCCGCTGTACGCGGTGGGCTTCTCGCTGGGCGCCAACGTCCTCTGCCGGCTGCTGGCGGAGACGGGGGCGGACGCGCCGGTGCGGGCCGCGGCCTCGATGAGCGCGCCGTACGATCTGGACGCCTGCTGCCGCAAGCTCGACGGGAAGGGGCCCTTCCAGCTGCTCTACCGTGAGCGCTTCCTGCGCACGCTCAAGCAGAAGGCGCGCGAGAAGCTCCGGCGCTTCCCCAACGCCTTCGATCGCAAGGCCATGGAGGCCGCGCGCAGCATCCGCGCGTTCGATGACGCCGTCACCGCGCCGCTGCACGGCTTCCGGGACGCGGCCCACTACTACGCGGAGGCGTCCTCCGGGCCCCGGCTCCATGCCATTCAGCGGCCCACGCTGCTGCTGAGCGCCAGTGACGATCCGATGCTGGAGGATCCGGTCATCCCGCCCCGCGCCGCGGACAACCCGCACCTGAGCCTCGTGCTGACCGAGCACGGTGGCCACGTGGGCTTCGTCTCCGGCCGTGTGCACGCGCCGCGCTTCTGGGGCGAGGCGCAGGTGCTCGCGTTCTTCGACGCCGTGGGCACCGCTCAGCCGAAGTAGAGGATCAGCCCCAGCTTGGCGGACGGCATCATGTAGAGGAAGCGCCCGCCCTGGGCGCCGGACTCGCCCAGGTGCCCGATGAAGGGATCCCCGAGCGCCTCCACGTTGGGCACCTCGAGTTCGACCCAGCTGACGCCCGCGCGCACGAAGAACATGAAGCCGGAGGGATCCCCGAACTCGAAGCCCAGGTGCGTGCTCGCGTAGGAGTACCCCACGCGCTCCATGGATTGCAGCGGCGGCAAGGTGGTGTCCGCCATCCTCCGCGCCAGCCTGGCCACGTCTCCCGCGAGGGCATGCCCCACCTCGAAGGTGACAGAGGGAGTGTAACCGCCCGGCTTCGGCAACAACGTGATGCCGGCCCGGCCTCCCAGGCGGAGGCCGTTGTGCGTGGCGCCCAGGTGCAGCCTCACGGCCTTGGTCGGCCGGAACGCCGCGGACAACCCCGCTCCATCTGGGATACCCGCATCGAGCAACAGCCCGAAAGGCGCCATCCGCTCTGGATCCTGCTTCTGACTCTTCACCTCCGGAGCCGCGGCCCACGCCGCCGGTCCCCCGAGCATGAGCCCCGCCGCCACGAGCGCGCCCACCGCCCTCATGCCCGCCTCCCCACCGTACACATCAGGGCAGCCGGCCCCGGCGCGTACCGCTCGCCGGGAACCGGCTCTCTGCCGCCCCCACTCCCCGCTGCCCTCGAGCCGTTCCAACCCGGCGTGTGCCTACGAGGTGCTCCGCCGTGCCTTCCCGCCCATCCTCGCCCTGCCCCGACCCGCCCTTCGGTACCGCTTTCCTCCCCGCCCGACCCCTCCCCGCCCTCCCCGCCGCCCTGCCCCGCTCCACGGACCGCCCGCCCTACCCGC
>Ga0255338_1000740_pt1 | contig 83967 bp, 64 predicted proteins | sample MeOH1_35cm_T4_19_FD_203715 | JGI IMG/M metagenome (GOLD analysis project Ga0255338, IMG submission 203715) | Sandy soil microbial communities from University of British Columbia, Vancouver, Canada - MeOH1_35cm_T4_195 | ecosystem: Engineered > Artificial ecosystem > Sand microcosm > Unclassified ... | reverse complement strand
GTTGTATGTTCAGTGGTGCCGCGGCATTCAATCAACCACTCAACGCATGGAACACGGCCACTGTCACGAACATGAGTCATATGTTCTGTGGTGCTGCGGCATTTAATCAACCACTCAACGCATGGAACACGGCCACTGTCACGAACATGAGTCATATGTTCTATTATGCCGCGGCATTCAATCAACCCCTCAACGCATGGAACACGGCTACTGTCACGAACATGAGTCATATGTTTTACAATGCCGCGGCATTTAATCAACCACTCAACGCATGGAACACGGCCAACGTCACGAACGTGAGTCATATGTTCTGTGGTGCCGCGGCATTTAATCAACCACTCAATGCATGGAACACGGCCAATGTCACGAACATGAGTTGTATGTTTTATTGTGCCAATGCATTCAATCAACCACTCGACGCATGGACCACGGCCAACGTCACGGACATGCGCTGTATGTTCTTTAACGCCAAGACATTCAATCAACCCCTCCACGCATGGAACACGGCCAATGTGACGAACATGAGTTATATGTTCAGTGGTGCCGAGGCATTCAATAAGACCCTTCATTCACCGTCACACCCAATGTAATTTTGTAATATTAGTTTTGTTCACTACAGGTTCCGCCACGTAACCTCAGAATAGGAAATTTATAAGAATATTGCTGCACTATGTAGTGTATTGAGATTAACTATAAATAATACAACCAATATATGTAGATTATGGCGTGGTCTGCTGTGGGTTTGTAATAACAAAACAAAGTTTTATTACAGTGTTTGTACATAAACCTGGTATCATGGTCAAGGTTTATTCTCGGGTTACGTGGCGGGACCCGTATTAGTACAACTCCATTTGCATTATTGCCAATAATTATTTTTTCCCGTATTATCCTCATGATCACTATATGTAAGAAATGTATTGGTACAGAGCACATACGTGAGTAACCAAAAAGATTGAGATAATGTTTGTTAAATAATAATTAATATTTGGTTATAATGTACTACTTGAGTTGCATATTCTGGTGAAAATATTTGTTCGTTTTCTTTGTATATCGTGCATAAGAGTACAAAATCTTCATAATGAGTATGTATTATTGCTTCGTGATTATTCATGTACGCAAACTCCACAAAAAATAAACATGTCCCCAAAAAGTAAACAAAAGTTGGGCCAAAATATTATTTACAGCCATATACGTTGGTACTGATAAGGTATTGTTATGTCCCATAGAGTTGATCTTTCTTCCTCTTCATTGTCATCATCATCTGTGGAATTAAAGCCTGACAAAACAAAAATTGTGCAACATGTACGATCGATAATACGTGATTCCATGAATGCAGCATTATCACCAGTACCAGGATCACCTCTACCAATGAATGTGGTCAATACGACCACTACCACTAAGAAGAAGCACAAACACACGCACTGTACTGGTGCGACCGGCATTATGGGCAATCAAGGCGCCACTGGTGCAACTGGTGTTGATGATAGTATTATCTCTGGTGTATCGGGTGTCCGTGGTTTGCAAGGGCACACAGGTGCCTCGGGTTCTGCCGGTTCTTCAGGTATTATTGGCGCGACTGGTCCAATGGGTCTTGATGGTTTAATTGGTACGACTGGGATAACGGGTACGATGGGTAACACTGGAAGGTCTGGCGTCGTGGGTGTAACTGGTGTATCGGGAACTGATGGTTCTGTTGGTGCAACGGGCGTAACTGGCCCTGATGCAGCATCGGGAATTGGTGGAATCGATGGTATATTGGGTGGTACTGGAATCATTGGAACGCAGGGTAGTACTGGAATGCAAGGAACTACCGGTCCTGATGGTCTTCTTGGAGTTTCGGGTGCAACCGGGTTAAATGGTCAAATTGGTGCAACGGGTTCGTCTGGCATTTCGGGTTTGGAGCCGGGCGTTGGTGGGGTAACTGGTTCAACAGGACCTGTTGGTCTTCCGGGAGCGGCCATTGGAGACACCGGGGTCGCAGGTGGCAGTGGAACCCCTGGCTTGCAAGGTGAGACCGGCACTGTGGGTAATACTGGCGCAACCGGTATTGCAAGTATTGTTACTGGTGCAACTGGACCAACCGGCGCAACCGGACAGTCTGGTGAGACTGGCGCAACTGGCAGTACGGGAATTGTTGGCTCAACTGGCACATCCCCTGGTGTTACGGGCCCACAAGGAATTACGGGTTCTACCGGTGTGTTAGGTAGTGCAGGCGTCACTGGGGCGACGGGACAAATGGGTCCCGGTGGTGATAATGGTGGTACAGGGGCTAGTGGTGCTTTGGGCGATACTGGTGTTTCTGGCGTTGGTGGAAGCGGTGGTGTTACAGGTGTAGTTGGTGCAACGGGCGCGACGGGTTATGTCGGCGCAACAGGTGTCCTGGGCAATACAGGTGCAACTGGTATTGGATTTGTTGATGCAGGTGTGACACAGACAATTCTACTGTTTCCAACTGTACTGAATGCGTCATTCAGTGCTGGTCGTACTACGATATTCGTTTCTAATACATCGTTGAGCACAATTCCACCGTCGATTGCACAGAGTGGCACTATCACATTGTCGTTTTATCAGGCGGGTGTATTATTTTCAACGTTTGTATCGCCGATTGTTGCTGGTGGCTCGATGTTTCAGATATTTGTGGACACGATCATTGGTGCAGCAACACCATTTGATGGGTACTGTTTGGCAGTTTGTAATTTTCAGTATGCACATGGAGGTGTGGGGATTTTGAACAGTATTAACACTACATTTGCATATTTTGAGGGAATTGTTATTCCATCAACCATAAATAGAAGTGCGAATGGAGAACAGTTGCTTATGTAAGCAAAATGATATATATATTCTTTGTGAAATTTGGAATAAATTTGTTTTATTAATCATTGGTTGTTTACACAATATCTATCCATATATTTTTTGCTAAATACTTACTATTGTAAGAGTTGTTCTCCCAAACTATTGCGGGATCCAATATCAGGAATGACGAGTGCTGGTATTGAGGCCCATTCCAAATTACCAACACCAGTCAAAAAAGATAATAAAGCATTTCCGTGTGCGTATTGAAAATTACATACTGCAATACAATACCCTGCAAATAAAATAGGCATTCCAGGAACTAAGGTTGGATCGAGTCGATATGCAGAACCTCCTAAAACAATACCTGGTGTTATAAATGTAGTTGTAAGAGCACCCAACTGGTAGAAATAAAATGTAATAGTTCCATTCTGTGCCGCTGATAATGGTGTCGTGCTGAGTGATGTGTTTGATACGTTTAGATATGTGACCTGGGATATGGCGGGACTTAAAAGAACAACTGGAAATAGAAGGATGGTTCTTGTAGTTCCTGCTTCAAATAAACCGACTCCAGAGGCACCGGTGGCACCTGTTGATCCTTGTTTGCCACTCGGACCAGTCACTCCAGTTGCACCAGTGGGTCCAGTTGCTCCCGTAACCCCAGTTTCTCCTCGCAAACCCGTGGCCCCTGTTACACCAGCGACACCAGTCGGCCCCGTACCTCCTTGAACACCGGTGTCTCCTGTTGCACCGTCGACGCCCGAGGCGCCTGTGGATCCAGTTGCGCCAGCGACACCCGTTGGGCCAGTCGCACCCGAGACGCCTGTAGGTCCGGTACCTCCTTGCACACCAGTTATACCAATCACACCGGTGGCGCCTTGTGGGCCAGTTGCACCCGTTGCGCCAGCGGGTCCGGTTGCGCCTCTCGATCCTTGTTGACCCGTTGCGCCCGTCGCACCAACGATCCCAGTTGGACCTACAACTCCAGTTGCACCAGTGGCGCCCGTGGCTCCATCAATTGGCCCTGTGGCACCCTGTGGGCCCGTTGCTCCGGTTGCTCCAGTTGCACCTGGTGCGCCGGTTGAACCCGTGGCGCCTGAGACTCCAGTAAACCCTGTTCCACCCGCCGCACCGGTAACGCCAGTGGCGCCAGTCACACCTTGTTGACCTGTTTCGCCCTGAGGGCCGGTTGCACCTTGCGGTCCCGCTGGACCCGTTGCGCCAGTTGCGCCTTGAATACCAGTGACTCCAGTGGCGCCCGTGACGCCCATCGACCCAGACGCACCGGTAGCGCCCGTGAGACCGGTGGCGCCAGTTGCACCCGTCGCGCCGAATGGACCAGGCGCACCCGTTGCGCCCGTCTCGCCCTGTGCCCCGATAACGCCAGTTGCACCAGTGGAGCCTTGCTGACCAACGGTACCAGTTGCCCCCATGAAGCCCTGGTGTCCCGTTGCACCGGTGGCACCGATTGGACCAGTTGCGCCTGTGGCGCCTTCGAGTCCCTGTGGACCAGTTGCGCCTGTGGAACCAATTACACAATGATGTTTCTTCTTATGACAACAGGCACAACCAAAAGTACCACAATCAGTACAATCGTCATTACAGCAACCGTTTATGTTATTATTCCATTTTATCCTTCTTTTGTGGTCGCTATGCGACTGATGATTTGAAAACATATGGTCCGAGTATATCGATGTGTGCATATATATATTTGAGATTATAAGTTGATTAGCACTAATAATAATTATTATAGATACATATTACTCTGATTTGTCTTTTTTGTAGTTTTAAAAAAAGTATTAAGTGATCACTGTGGATACAAATATTAATAAAATATGTAATTATTAAAAATATTGGGGGACAGAAAAACTAATCATGTATTGTTTCTTTGTGGTTACAAAAAGTCAAAATAGTAAAAATAAAATAAAAATTACATTAGCAACGACTCACCTTGGGTGTTGCGATTCACCGTGTCGGGAATAATGATTGCCGGTGTTATGGCAGTGGTGCTTACTGTGGAATCGATTGACTGCGAAATACCATGGCCATACTGGAAATTACAGACAGCAATGCAATATCCATTAAATGGTAAACCCATCAACGCAGGAATAGTTATAATATCTATTGAGTAAGATGAACCACCTATAACAACAGGCGATACGAACGTTGTGATAAGTGCGCCACCAAAATAGAACTCAAATGTAATAGTTCCATTTTGAGCACCCGATGCTGGAACTGTACTTAATGATGTATTTGAAACGACTAATCTTGTTGAAGCAGTTGAAAGTGTGTTTGCTACCACGTTGCGAAATAATAAGACTGTGCGAGTGGCTCCCGCTGGAGGTGGAAGAACTTTATTCATCCAAGCCCTCTTTATGAGTGTGTGTGTATGTTTGTCTGATATAATAAGTAATAAAACAATAACAATCGTATTGTTTATATTTGGGTACGTACTAATAATAGATAATTGTACACATACACCTGATTATTATTAGAATTTATTATTTTATTTATTTTTCTACCAACATCATCTCCACCCATCTATGGGACCGCACCCACCTTACCACCACTACTACAACAAACCCTACTACTAATATATATATATTAATATATAACTCGAGTTATACTTAGCACTCATATCTTTATTTTACAAGTTAACCCTTACTTATAACAACATCAACACCATGTTATGAACTTAGTTTTTTTACTTGCAAGCATTATTGCAAAATAAGAACAATACTATTAACAATAGATATTTATTAATTTCCTCGTAATATAACTCCAGGTATATTACACCAAAATATTACTATTACTACACCACATTTTTTTGTCACATATCAATACCATCAATCATTCATGATTGCCCTCCACTTCATCCCTACCCCACCCTACTACACCTCGAGTTGTCTACATTATTACTCCAACGAATATCGACATGCTATCTTCTCACAACTCTATTTTGCAGCAGCAACAAGGACAATAATATTCGTTGGAATTGAACTTGTATTTTCACTGTACACTAATTACTGCTATATATTCAACAACATTATATCGGGCTGTTGCCAACAAATGCGGATTTGAATGTGGTGCTCCATCCTTGCGGATGGTAAAGAAACGTGACATTTACACCACATCACCACTATTTTTGCTCTGAGACATTTCCTTGTACAAACAGGTCACCTGTGTACATTACGTACGACAACACACACCAGCAGGTCAGAACAATGAAATTTCTTTAATATGCACACACACGCACAACGGGTAGACCAACGTACACTTTTTGACAATCTGTTCAAGAGCGTTTCTGCAAATGTCCAATTGACGCAATCTGTATCATTATATATGAAATTAGTATTACTATATATGTAAATATGTGCATTACTAAAAGACATACCCGGTGATCGCGTCTTGCTCTGTTCCACCAGCCGCCGCTGTAGTCCGTATCGCATCAATCAAATTGCGCCACTCGGCACCGACCAACGCCAGGCGCTCTTCAAATGTAACCTTTTCTTCTGCTGATGCCATGATTGTGTAATACGATGATGATGCTTGTAGACCAGCGACTACGATTGTGTTTGTGTGATTATGATTATGATTGCGCAGCGGTAGCGTATTTATGCACAACACACCCGGGGGGGGCGGTCTGTCGTCGTCATATGTCGAGATATTGTGTCTGTACTCGCGACCTGCGCGCGGGTCTTTACTGCCCACGTCGACGACACCCACCGCCCGCCCGGGGGTCTCATCTCGGCTTGTCTGTTGTAGGCAGCGCGGCCATTGTATCAATATTGTTAACAAGTGTACACTACTTTAATGGAGTTGTTGTCGTCGTACGTGATGGTATTACCAATAATAATAACAATATAATCTACTATAATATTTATTCTTTCAACACATATTGCCATGCTGGACGTTGTCTTATGCGCGTGCCTGTGGTTATTATTATGTTATCAGTCCCGTCGCCGTCAAGAGACGCAAACTCTATGATGATCCTAACAATAATAACAACAACATCATGACAACATCATCTGCTTTTGACATACTTCCCTATGAGATTATGCAGATTATTCTTCTGCAGCATTGTCGTGAGTACCTTCCCGCCCTACGAGAAGTCTGCTGTGCATGGCGTAATATCGTTACCGATACTACCAGGAGGATTCACCTTCGCGGTACAGATGATGATAATGGTATAATTCCCGTATATCTACTTGCACTGCGTGGACACACCGATCTACTACAATATATCCATGAATCTTCTTTGCACACGGCAACCACCGGCTGGTCATTTCATCGCTCGTTGCTCATCATGAAAAAGGCCGCCCAAGGCGGACACACCGACTTGCTCCGTTTATGCTGGTCCTGGCACCAACAAGACCAAGTACCCGCACCTCTCTACAACTTGCACCGCCGCCGTTTACACTGCACTGAACAAGAATTTGTAGCCGCCGCTGCTGCCAAAGGTGGTCATGAATCAACTCTACACTTTTGCAAGAACCAACTCGGCGTCCGCGACTTTAATGATGCCATGGCAAATGCCGCTTTGCACGGACACAAATCCATTGTTCGTCTCTGTCTACAATGGGGTGCCGACGAGATTGACGTTGCTATGGAACACGCTGCCCGTGGCGGTCACGAACACATCATTCGTCTCTGTCTGGAATGCGGCGCTGACGCCGGCGACGTTGAAACCGCCATAACATCTGCCGCTTTTTACGGTCACGAATCCATCGTTCGTCTCTGTTTGGACTCTGGCGCTGACAACGTCAACAGTGTTATGGAAAACGCTGCCTATGGCGGTCACTTGTCCATTGTTCTTCTCTGCAAGCAATCCGGTGCCACTGATTTCAATGCCGCCATGGTGGCTGCGTCTCAGGGCGGTCATGACCACATTGTTAATCTCTGCAGGGAATGGGGAGGCCATATATTATACTGTGAATAATAATCCACCCACCCACCATGTAATATATTTTACGTCGGCGAATAATCTTTGATATTGTATATGCAAATCAAGTTATCTTACCGGATAGATATACAGGTCCCGCCATGTAACCCCAGAATAAACCTTGACCATGATACCAGGTTTATGTACAAGCACTGTAATAGAACTTTGTTTTCTTATTACAAACACACAGACCACGTCATAATCTACATCTTGGGTGTATTATTTTTAGTTAATCTCAATACACTACATAGTGCAGCAACATTCTTACAAATCTCCTACTCTGAGGTTACGTGGCGGGACCTGTAATATGACACAAATAATCAATTTGGGGATACCCTCTTCAACATAAAATTCATATGCGCTCTTGTGCTTCACGACTGTGACGATTATCATTCATGAACGCCTCATACGCTGCGTCTTGTGGTGTCTTGCACGAATGAATCCAATAACGAACAACCAATGTACAAAAGATAATAATTCCAAAGCCTACCATGCCCCACGACAGGAAAAGATTGGGAACAAACATGCTGCTGTAACGTTTCGTCAGGTAAGCCAGTTCATGAAATGGACTATACATGACATGGTGTTGTTGGCCCTCGGCGCATCGATTCATCATATTTTCGGCGCATTGACGGGTTGTACAATCATACCACGAATCGGGCGAATATACAACGGTGAGGTTCTGCCGTATAAATGTTTCGTTGTTGTAACGACAGTCAGTAGTATTCCACGTTGCGCGCCATAATGAAACGACACCAATCTGTTCAATATAGACTTGTCGTTCTTCAATATAAGGATCACCACAAATACAATCCAAGATAATACTATGATCGTGTACGATCAATTCATGCCCGCATAGTAGTCCAAACATGGCGACGCCAACGATCATCATGCTAATTGAAAACCCAGAAAAGAGACGCACATATGGCGTGTGACATAAATAATGCCAAAATTGCCGCATATCTTAGAAAACAAATCACTTACTTCTGAATATTTATTTGGTAAAAGATGTGCTTGTTAAAATTACTATTCAGACAATAACACTACACACAACAAATTGGTGATAAAGTAATACAGGGTAATTGCGTATTCTGAATTTATAATAATGTTTTAGCAAAGAATATTTCGCATTTGTTTATAACAATGAAGAAAATATATCAAACACACCAACCTCTATTGCCTGTAGTGTAATAACGTCGCCAGCATTTAACGAAAAGATTCCGCTACCTGTACATGTAAACATTCCACCAGGCAGAGCATTATTTGTTAGTAGATACGCAAATACTGCTTTAAAATTAACTTGTGGCACATTTTGAATTGCGAACACAACACGATCACCAGCCATCATAGTTTGAAAATATATATATATATATATATATATATATATATATCGACCAGCAACTTGAATAATGAATCCTGTCCAGGCACCCGGCACTCATTTACGGTGACATTTTCACTTGTTGCATTGTCATGCACAACATTTTATCCCCTGGAATATTGTGGACCTGCATCAGGTTTTCATACTTCGACAAACGCCACCCACTGCAGCGGTACCAAATATCCCAGTTGCACCCTGTGCTCCCTGTCACACTAATGATTCCAGTTGCACCTTGGGTCCAGTGATCCCAGTCTCACCGTGGGGTCTTGTGTCTGCCGAGACACCAGTGATTTCAGTTTCACCCTGGGGTCCTGTGGCTCCCGTAACACCAGTAATTCCAGTTTCATCCTGGGGTCTCGTAGATCCCGTAACACCAGTGGTTTCAGTTTCACCCTGGGGTCCTGTGGCTCCCGCAGCACCTCGGAACGATTGCATACGTGGACATACATTAAAAGGCTCTTCACGTTGCACAGGAACCGAATATCCTATCAATGCAAACTGCTGTATACATTGTCTCATCTGACGTTTAAATAAACGTCGCTGCTGTGATTCGGACATTTCGGTCAAATCCGAATCTGTGCAGATATTTGTGGCACTATTTTATTTGGTTGCAAATAATAACACTTTTATAATTTATCCAATGCGAAATAATCATTATAACACCGCTGTTGAACTAATCATTATACTTGTAGTTTTCGCCTGTGCACTCTTATTACATAACATTTGTGGTAAAAGGTTTTGAAAAAACTATCGTGCAGGTAAAATAATTAATAATCTAAATGTAGATGTTGGAGATGGCATCATATGCCGTCATTTGTTGCGTCAGGCGCCAAACCCCTCGCGTCACAGACCCCCCCTTCTCCACAGCAAGACCTGCTCAGCCGAGCAACGCCCACCCGTCACAGTCGTCATTGCACAGTATCATTAATTGAAGGATCGCATATAGTACGCATGATTCAAATACTAAACCCCCACATTGGAGCGACACATACTAACCATTGTCCATTTGCTCCTGAAGATAACCATGTCCACTCCCAGTCCACGACCCTATTTTTCGAGACCAACCCCTATTGTGACACCTCCATTTGCTACACCATCATTCCCGAACACATCAGCGGCACACGCTGTGAAGAAGGGAACCTTTGCCCCAAAGAAGATGGCGCCATCACCCACCGTACCAACGTCGCCACCGTTTGTCCCTTCTCAACACACCCCATCAGCATCAACAAACCCAGCGACAGGTATTTTTTATAATCCACGCACAGGACCGTTTGGACACTCATCGTCCGCTGGCGTAAATACTTGTTCGCCTTTTGGAGATGTAGGTGTTCTCCCTATACCACCGACACCAACGGCGCCTATTTTTCGAAAAACAACTGAAGCACACACACCGCCTCCCTTTGCGACAACAACCACGACCGCACCGACGACGACGGAACCGCTGCCATCGATATTCGTGCACTATCCGTATGTTCAACCATCCATGGCGCAACCAGGACCATTACCAACAACAACAACCTCATCATCGGCACAGAAATCCGGCATGTTGCATGGCCCCACTGCCGCGGCAGACCCTGCCCCATCTGCATCACCGGCGTCATCCCCACGCCCTGTTGTTCATATCGTCGATGACGATGATGTTGATGGTGGGGACGTACTTGCTGAGAATGAGATTGACAGGATTCTGGCGGAAGAGTTTTCAATGAATAATAATAATTGGGCTGCTGCTGGATTCCAAGCACTACTTCCACCATCGCCGGAGACAACTATCAAGCACCGCACCCACAACGCGGCTGGTTCAAGTCCTTATCCATCGGCGCATCGGGGCACAAAGACCCCCACGACATCATCAACACCATCTAATACAGCGACGTCGTCTGCTTCACCCGTGTCCCCATACACATTAATATGGCAGGATCTTCAATCCCGCACTGCATCAAATATTTCCGCATTGGCCGAGCAGGGGCGTGCGTGGGCAGACTATTGTGGGAACGCATTATTTGGTCGCACGGGTGACAATGAACGTCTTTCATCATCATCGCAGAATCGTAATGCTACTTTCGACGCATACACCCCTGCAGCATCGCGCTCATCATCTGTGCAAAGCAACCTCAGTAACAATACCATCCATCACCACCACCAACTACAACATCCAACTCATACAGATCGTCGCTCATCGCGACCCACACCCGCACCGACGGCCTCTTCTTCGGCACCTATTCCGCCAACTCAGCATAGCCAAGGATATTATACTACGGATGCCGCTCTTGCCGGTGCCAATTTTTCGGGACCCTCATGTATCATCTGGGTGCCAACGCTGATCATGTGTGTTCTCGGACTGTGTCTTTTGTTTTGGTCGTTGGCTCCAACACGATCATATATCATGAACACACAATACCAGCATACCGCCGGTGGTATTAACACGGCGTCACCCGTACTATCATCATCCTCCACAACCGATCCATCAGCATTGCCGTCTGCATATAAATCCACAACGGCGTATCAGCCGAGTCGAGACTTGCTCTCTTTGAGTGCAATCACTGCATCAACCACACATAAAAAAAGCAGCAGCAGCATTGTTGGAGGCAACAATGATGGCGGCATGCCGGTGCCTTTGTCGTTTTATGTCACCGACTTGATGGATTCACTGTTACTGCTGTCGGCACTTGCCGATAACCAGGACATTTTTGTGGATTATTATCGGGTCACTACGAAGACAGCCGACAAGTGGACACAATACCGCCTCCCGGCGTTGGACAAGAGTCGACTCAAAAATGCCATTTGCGACACGCTGACACAACACCGCATACATCCTCTCCTGTCGACATATCACATGATTCGCGATAAAGACTACAGTGTGTCTCGCATCTTTCCAACCAATATTGCATTCTTTACCGATGAGCATGTTATAACTCTCGTTCAACTGCTGCATCGATGTGGATTTCGCTACACAGACTCCAATATGCTTGTGTCGTCGATTCCAAAGGCCGCCAGAGACAAAAACACACATGTATTGGATCAATTGTCCCCAGCCATGTGCCATCATGTGCGTCAATTATTCTACTACCCATTGGCACAGCAATGTGATCGTTGGTGGATTACAGCGGTAGAGGCTGTATCATCGTTGTAATAATTCCCACATGTAACTTGTAAGATGTACATAAAAACACATATAAACATGATCATTGATTCACACATCCATTATTGAAATGTTCACCACATAATCTCCAAAGATGGAGGAAAAGCACAAATTAGAAATACCAACGCTATTACTTTCCTACAAGATATTTTCATTTCTATATCATTGGATATAAAAATCAAGCCGGTATGAAAGACTCTAATGCGAATAAACTATGATTAAATTGACTACATTTCCAAAATCAATCCGTTTCTTGGATCAAAAAGCCCCATGTCGACACAACGAAAAATTCACCATTCTTGCTGACAAACCTGACCAGTTATTATGCGTTACTTTCCGTATCCATTGTATTTGTTCTTCATCATTATCAAATCTGATCCGCAAAGGAAACCACAAACAGCCGAACAACAAAGATTGTTGCCACGATATAATTCTGAATTGTTGTCTACATTGACACGTCTGCATGACGAAGTCGCCAGTACAACACCAATGTTGTGGAATACGAATACAGAACAGTCTCAGTCTTTGTTACGATCACGTGGTAGGCATACCATAGTTAAACACAACACCCGACTATCAGCGCTTGTGCGTGCTATATTGCGTCAGTCTCACCAAACGACCCAGTCATGTCCAGATTCACTCAATACCACCCACACAAATAGTCGCGTGTACATACGAACGTCAACAAACGACACAATTAACTTTTATTACAACAAAGACCATAACGAGACCTATTCAACAACAACACCTTATTGGGCATCGTTGATGCGGGCGTATAACATGTTTGTTAGACAAAACATGGCCGTATATACGATTGTGCGTATTCATTCGTCTGCAATAAATGACTCGAGTTAGAATATTATTATACCCAATATTTATTATGGTTGACAACACCTGTGACCATGTGGAGAGTACAATTTTTGGAAACTTTGTAGTAACTACTATTGATCATAGTATAGAGATATTATGTTTATTTTTGATTCTTCCTACACAATTCACTATTTGGAAATAATTCACTGGTCGTCACATACAACAACTCGAGTTACATATATATGCCAAGAATACTTTCGACAAGGAGTGGTACACGATTTCATGCTTGTACAGCACGTGCTACTATTTGAAGATCAATATCATATGGAAGAACATCTTCAAAATTGATGAAACTCTGTGGTACGAACCCGATAGAATTATCTATTGAATAGTTTCTGATATCTCCAAATTCAAATACCTGAGATCTCAAAATCACATTTGGCACACCAGTTTCATATATTTCAATGAGTACTTTAAATGGCGGATTACACAACAGTGTTGATGATGACAACTCTGTGTTGTTCTGCGTTACCGGCACTAATGCAATTGCTGAAATATCAGCGCCACGAAAGAGATGTGCCTCAATTGGTGCCGTTGCCAGAGTTGTGGCCGATCGTAATTCCTCGGCTGGAATTAAGCCACTATGTTGCAGCGAGTGAAATACAACAGATGATTGTGGATCCGGCGATGCGAAAGCAGGAACAATTTGAATATAATAATTGTCAGGAGATATGCAATTGGCCTGTTCAATTTGAACAGGCGTAATAGCGTGTTGTGTCACTTGATTCGCAAATTCATAGGCGCGATTCATGAGTTCAAACACAATACTCCCAGTCGCATTATTATTATAATTTTGACTTGATTGGATCAAATTAGGCCGTTTAGATCGACGGCCGCACTTGATGATGTTTTGCCGATCATCGTCATTTGATCCCACAGGAGAGCATGATCCAATATCCACAAACGAGGATATGGATGGACGAATACGATGCAGGAAAGCCAAATATTCCGAACGAACAGTACCATGCCGGCGACCGATACTGTTAGATCGACAGGTATTAAAGTATTCGGCACCACGACGGAATTTTGAACCTTGTGACATTAAATGACGACGACTGGACCAACCAGAAAATGAACACAACACTCTGAGTATATTCAATTAGTGGGTACAATTATGTACCGACTTGCACCTTTTCGTTTATCTTTTGAATTGGGAGTGAAAATATTATTTAAATACAGATACATGATATATTTTCCCGCTGGGGTCATACAGAAAAGGTAAGAGATTAAACATCACGTTGGTTATTGAAGATACACGATCTATTAATTAACTTTTTCCCAACTACAACGGGCCGAGATATTGCAACCGCAAAAAAGACGCATAGACATTGTCTACCGGTGCAGTTACTCGAAGAGTAACAACTTGACCGACGTTCAGGGCAATTATCACACTGCTTGTATTAATAACTGTTGTCGGTGGAGAAATGACATTATTATACTGTATGGTCGACATGGTGTCGATGGCTGATTGTACTACACCATCAACCGCCGGCAGCACTTGTGACGATGCTGAAGTCGTTTGATAATGCAAAAGATATCGACCTGGAATCTGAATTATCAAACCTGTAAAAATTCCTGGAACCGGGGTCTGTACAGTGATATTATAGGATGTTTCTATGAAATGTGAAATAGGTGTAGGCGGGGAAACCGAAACTGGTGTATTTTGTCTTCGTATCTCAGCAAAGGCTACTGTTGCCGAGACTCCTGTTGCACCTATCGGCCCCGTGACACCTGTTTCTCCAACAAAACCGGTGACTCCTGTTGCGCCCATTGAGCCCGGTGGCCCGGTCACTCCTGTCTCACCCATCGGACCCGTGACACCTGTTCCTCCAACAGGCCCGGTAACACCCGTTTCACCCATTGGACCGGTCACTCCTGTTTCGCCCGTTTGACCCGTTGATCCGATAACTCCTGTCTCACCCATCGGACCTGCGACACCTGTTTCGCCAACAGGCCCAGTAACACCCGTTTCGCCCATTGGACCAGTCACTCCAGTTTCACCCATTGGACCTGTTTGTCCAGTTTCACCAACAAGTCCGGTCGCCCCTGTTTCGCCCATTAGACCCGTCGCACCGGTTTCACCAACAAGACCTGTTGCTCCTGTTTCACCCGTCTGACCGGTCACTCCAGTCTCGCCCATTGGACCTGTTTGTCCAGTTTCACCAACATGTCCGGTCACTCCTGTTTCTCCCGTTAGACCCGTTGCGCCAGTTTCTCCGACGGGACCTATACCACCCATACGCCCAGTTGTTCCAGTGGCTCCGGGTGGACCGGTGCTACCTTGTGGCCCCGTTTCTCCAGATGCTCCTTGCAATCCGGACGCCCCTGTAGCACCAGGTACTCCCGTCGCACCCCGTTTACAACAGCAACATCCAAATGAAGCACATCTATCTTTACTCCAATCAGAACATAATTCCCGAGTACGCACTGAATCATCTATCATGACAGAACCGTGGTCTCTTCTCAAGGCATTAGGGATACTGGCACCGAACGAAGATACATGCATTGATTCTTTAATACTTGCTTTGACATGATCCTTCAAACTCATTCTTAGATACGAAAAGTATTAACTCGCTCGGAGATGATGTGTCTGTCTTCAAAGAAAATTGGATAGCGAACTAATTATTGTGTGCAGTAACGGACCAGTTTACTATATGTTATTCACAGATAATTTCTTCATTGGATGACCTGTTGTAATTTATTTGGGTATCCATACGTAAGATACTTGTTCCCACCCGTTGTAGGATCTCGTGTCGTCCAGGGTGAATTTGAGATACAGATACTTAGTTTAAAATATTATAGATTTATTCACACACGCGTCAGTGTTTCTTCTGATGAACAACGTGTATCACCGACTTATCAAAGACATAACCAGCAACAGAAACAGAAAGTTATTGGGCATACATGCAAGTTTCCAACAAAGGCGAAACTATTTATAACATACACGAAGGAACAACCGTGAATGAAATGAGTAACATCTGTGTTATGGAGGAGATAACAATTCAACGCCATGTACCGAACACCAACCTTGGTCAGTAGATAAATAACACGCCACCATTATTAAAAATTAATTAGTGTAAATACAGTACTCGATGTATCACACATATATATATATATATATATAAATTTGATTGACCAATTTTAGTCAATATAGAACAACAACAGAAAGTGTGTCTGTGATATGTGGAAAGGCGAAAAGATTGTTGGAAATGATAAAGAAAAATGAAAGTGTCATCATAAACTAATGATAATGTACCTCGAGTTCTATATATATATATATATTGGGCGAAAGAGCCAGATTAATATGAGAGACTCGAGGTTGACTACATATACACAAGTATATTAACGAAATGGTTGGTATATTCTATTTCAATGCTTAATGTGGGGGCGTTGTGCGCTACAATATTTAATTAAATCAGACCATTATCCATCTATCATCCTCGTACCTTTGTCAATCATAGTATGGAGAACTCTTGTTCCGCTGTTAATGAAGAAGAAAGTACTGATGTATTGGTGATCGAGCCTGAACCCCAAGAAGGTGATCGACGAACACGAGCAATACCGGGAGCATTTACATACGACACAGTATCAGAATTATATACACAAGGCAAGTGGATTTTGGATGGCGTATGTAAATCGGAACTGGATGGCATGGAGACTGGCTTTTCCACCTACACATCAACCCGAACAGAAGTGTACAAATTGGGTGTGCTTGTTTCTACACATGAATTCACCGAGTACGATAGAGATTGTCATGAAAACAATAGCGACGATGATTGATAATTAGTGCTAATAAGGCATATCAAAATCATCCATCCATTTGTTGAACAAGTTGGACAAACACAAGCACGGATAGAGTTAACAAAATAATGTATACGGGTCCCGCCATGTAACCTCAGAATAAACAGGAAATTTGTATAAATATTGCTGCACTATGTGTTGTATTGAGATTAACTAAAATATTACAACTAATATGTAGATTATGGCGTATTCTGTGAGTTTGTAATAAGAAAACAATATTGTATTACAGTGTTTGTACACAAACCTGGTAACATGTTTAAGGTTCATTCTGGGGTTCCGTGGCGGGACCTGTAAGAATTTTTCAAACCAATTACACATAAGTCAATTTATTTATCTCAATCCAGACGCCATATTGTTACAACAGACTAAAAATATACTGTCGCATCTTTTGTGCCAATAACTCACCAGGGCGTTCGTTGTGTTGAATCAGTCTGTTGGGTCCTTGTACATCGGTGCCATTTTCTACAATACTTTTTCCTTTTTTGAACCGTTGTTGATTTGTGGACGCCAATGATGTGCCTGTAGACGACAAAGAAGATGGTGATGTGTCGAGAAAAAAGCATTGCATTGCATGTCCCAAAACGACATGGTCGTAGTAGTTGGTGCGGCCAATTTCGGCCTCTGTTTTTTGTTCGCCCAACGCATGTTGTGCGTAACGACAGTATACCTTCCACGCGATTTCAAAATGAGACATTGTCACACGGGAGCGCCAATCCATTGCGGTCGCAAAATCGCGTACAGGCAGCATCTCTCGTTGGTTCCCGCGCAGGGGTTGTTCTTGATGATCTGGAATCTGCCAATGTTGTTTAAACTCCACCCAAGCACGGTGCATATCGGGCCATCCAACTTGTGCAACCAATTCAATCGTTTCAATATCATCAGCGTCATCCAAACTTCCTTGCACAACCAGACGTTCACGTTGATCAGTTTCCGACGGACCGTACTGGTAATCTACGACATCGCTTGACTGATACAAAGGTTTGACAGAGGATGTACGACGGCGCGCAGGTACCTTGTCGTTGGAAACACCACCTCGCTTTCGACCGGTTTGAGTAATCTCTGTCGGATTCATCAAAGAACGCTTACGCTTTCTCATTATTGGCGCAGACGTCGACCTTTTGCCAGTGTTGCACTCAGATAGGGACGATGATGTTGATGGTATAGAGTTGGTGGAAGAATGGCGACGGCCAGATGTGGCGTGGCCATTTTTCTTTGTGGTGCTGCCACGAAATGCAAAGCGATTTAGTAGATCACGCTCACCACAAGCATCAAATGGCAGCGTGCCAATATGGGGATTGTAAGTTGCATCCATCCATTGGCTGATCGATGGACGCACCACCATCATTGCGTCGCTATCAACGTCGGCGATATCGATTCTGTTCCCGGTAGCCAACGTCTCCAATTGCCGACTATGTGAATGAATGCCACCGAATGTGCGATTCACAAAATTGTCGGTATCGTTGGCAGCACTAATCTCATCGTCTTCAGAACTCACAAACCTATCATGACGATCGCGTCTATCACTTGCAGAAGTGGTGCTCTGAATCTCATCGTCATGGTCGTCAATAGAAATAATATCATCTATAGCGTTGGTACTGACGACAGAAGGTAGATATTTATCACGCAGCCACGAATTGTCACTGTCTATGGAGATGGTGTCCATGTGCTCCTTGTGGTGGGTGCATGGTGTTTCCGGTATGTAAACACCCGCACACGACACATCAATCCACGGCTCGTTATCTATCAACACATCATTGTCTTCCTGTGATTCATTTTCTGATGAATAGGATTCTTCGCAACTTGCCATATCCAACAAATCCTGATAACAAGGTTCGTGGGATTGTTTTCGCCGCCGAACAGATCGCGCCAACATGGCGGTAGTAAATACCCGGGACAAGTCACCGCGAGTGGAATCAAACAAATTATTCTTCAGAGACAATGAATAGAGATATGAGGTATATATATATCCATATATATAATATTTGGGCGAAAGTGCAGGGAAAATGCTAAAATACGAACCATGGCGGGCTTTATAGAATTCCTTGTAGCAAGTATTGATATGATGACCAGATTCACTAACAGATGAATACAAATTGATAATTATCACGAGTGAATTGTTTATTAACACGACACGCAAACACGACGCCATGTGTTTCCCCACCCCCCATTACAGGGGGTTGCATGATGTCAATTGTCGCGTTATGCAAAGACCGGCTCACATATCCACGTTCATTTATTTTCTGTATATGTAACTCGAGTTACAGCATTGTATTAAATTTCAATTTGCGATTAATAATTTTCCTGTATATTCTTTGAGTAGGTGACTTTTGATAACAGTGGTGGGTGATAACATCCATTATGTTGTAATTGAACAATTTATTGGGCCAATATGCTGATTTAAAATAAAATAATAGAAGGATAATATAACTCGAGTTGTAGTATGCAATAATATTTATTGAATTGATTTACCAAATTGGGAAGATAGAACCATAGTAATTGTGGTGACAAGTTGTAGTAGGAAATAATTATATTACTACAAAAAATTATGAGTGGTGTCTCCCCCCGATGTCGGGGTAGATAGTATATCTTATTTTGCTACATTATCATTATTATTGAAATGGCATACATGGATTTTGTATTACAGCATAAATAAATTACGAGTCTATTTGATTGTGAATTGTATTGGTTTTTGTATTTGCTTAATAACTGCACAAGTGAGGTGTGATCGCCGAATGCGGCCGCTTAAATGGCTTCGTCAAATTTGCTAGCGCCATATTTTTCGACACGTAATTCAACAACAGATGTGCTACCACTATCGGTAGCGGTTATTATGGCCCTGTTGGCATCGGTACCAACCTCCAGTCAACCCTTGTGTGTATTACTTTGTTTGAGATTATACAGTAAATGTGGATAGCCACGTTTTAGTTCATACAATTGACATTTTGATTGCATACAGAAAATGTTTCTTTCAAATCGCACTAATCAGATCCTGTTAATTGTGCCAATGCGATTTCTAACATTCCATCTAATCGCCGTAATTCATCAATCGAGTTGCCTTTCACATCGCAGGTACTGTTATGATCACAATAATTTGATATGGTTCTTCTAGCGGCTATACATACACATAAGTATCAAACAAAATGTGTGTCAATATAATTATGGGTGTCGCACAGAACAACCAAAACAAAAGAAAGCATCGTAACAATAAAACAAACATAAATACTATTTGTGATAATCTACGTACTGATTAACGAAACAATAGCCGCAGAAAGGTTGGGCGTAGTCTTTAAAGACGGTGACGGTAAAGAAGTAGCAGTGTTCGTTGAGTTGGAAATTCGTGACCGCAACATTTTTGCATACTCAATCCAGGAAGGTGGAACTGTCAAGGTGCAATAGCCTGTACCATATTCGAAATATCTAGTTCCGGAAACACGGTCAATAAAGTTGTTAACCCGCGCTAGTTTTTCTTCGTCTGTTGCTCGTGTTTGAACGATCTTATCATATTCGTCATGCAAAGTGCCGAGTAGAGTCGTTGCTTGTGATGCAGACATGGCCATCGTATCGGTTTTGTTTCTTCTCTCAATACTCCACAAGAAAGTACCGTCACTTGTGCTGTGTGTGTAATACAGTTGCAATTGGGGGAGTAGAAATATGTGTAACTGATACTTCTCTTACAATCAATTTAATACGCATTTTATTCTTTCCAATAATTGCACTTTGATAATTTATCTTCCCTATTTAAGACTCGAGTTGTTTATTTCTTTCTTCAATCAGTCAACATACAGTGTGTGTAAGATAGGTTATGGTAAATAAAGTGTGTTATTAAATACCAAATATTTAATCCAATATACAACTCGATTTATTGTATATGGTAATTACTTGGAACTATGAATGCACCTTTGCCGTAAATCGTGCATATATTATTCTTTCACATTATGACAATATCACCAGATTCGTACGTGATGACAATTCGCGATAAAATACAACAACAGACTATTTTTGTTATTCAGACTCTGGCGTTTTGTTTATATAAAATTACAAGCGATGCAATGATGTTACTGTCATCTTGATACATGGATATGTGCACATTTTAGAAAAATCAACACACCAGCAGGTGGTTACACTGGCAAAGTATTTGACACTGTGTGTTCAGTTGTGGTAGCAGACACTGTCGATGATGCTGTTGATGACGATGAAGAACACAATGTTGTTGATGATGGTGTTGAGTATTTTGCAGCGTGGTTATGTGGTGCCGCATGTGACGATGATGCGCTATGTGTTGATGTGGGTGACTTTGAACTCTGGTGAGATTTTGCAGTCATGTGTTGGAGTCGTGTGGAGAGATTATTAGTGTGTGGGATTCCAGCAGAACCAGTGGTGTTGCTTGTTGTGTGATTGGTAACGCCTGATGTGGTGGTGGTGTTGTCCGAAGGAAACGCAGTCACATCGTTCCACACAAGAATGATGCGCTCGGCAAAAATGAAACCCAAAAGACCAGATGAAATGACAATGGTGGTGATGGATAACATGATGGGTTCCAGTGCAAGAGAGGAGTTTGCCGCACCCATAAGAGTGACCAGACAGATGATACTGATTAAGGCAGTGTTGTAACTTGAGAAGAGGATTTGACGAGCCTCACGATAGATACTGTACGGAATCTTGCGCGTAACGATGCTAATAAAGATATTCACCACCAACAAGAGCGCATTATAACTCAACATGATCGACATGGGCCACACATGTGATGATGCACAGTGTAGTTGAATCTGATCATTACGGAGCAGTGGACTGGAAGTATCCGCAACGACAGTGTATGGGTCCATAATCGTCCATAAGAGAAGGAGTACAACCTCTACAGTGAGTGCTGGCAATACACCCGCCAAGAACAATTTTTTGCTTGTGATTGCAAACACCGTCATGCTCTTGTTGCCAAAGATGCGCCAAATGCGGAAATTCTTGAATAGCAAGGCCGCAGTTGCCACACCATAGCCCAAGAAGAAGAGCCAGATGCGAACGTGACATGATACGACGGTAGGTTCTCCAAAGTAGGTGAATATGCTTGCGTACATGAACACGCAACCAAATATGATGACGAGCATAAACTCGGGCGATGTTGCACGGATAAGGTCAAGTGTGCGATAACGTAGAACGAAAACAGTCAACGCGACACACAGAAGGAGACCAATGGATGCCAACACGGATAGAATGATGGATCCGGCACTGTCTGCCGATGGATAAACATACACAAGAGTCTCATTGATCGTCCAATTGCGAGGATTCTCAATAAATCCGCCTGGGACGCCCGACAACGACAATGCTGGTTGTGCTGTAATCAAGAACGTTGATATCAATGAAGTCTGTGCCGAAGACAAGCATTGTTGCGGGGTCGTATTGTTCAACGAATCCTCTACAAGGAGAGTTACGGTGCGGCTGGATTCGCTTGCGGGAAAGATTGCTTCCAATGCTTTCCAGGGAAAAATACACACGGTATTTGCCACAATACGGTCGTACGTTTGGCGAATCGCCTGAAACACATGGGTCGGAACGCGAGTAGAAAAATCAGACAGGACGACGGTGGATCCGAGAGCGCCCATCTTGGTGATTCGGCCAGGAAATGTTCCATTCAAATAACCACGAATACCATCCAGGTAGAGTGATGTCCAGTTGTACATGATGCTAAACAAGACATTCTCACCATAGCGGTATCTAAAATCTTGGTATAGACCAATAATGGACACGTTGCGCAATTGGGCCGCCTCGTAAGCACCGGGCGAGGACGGTCCGCCCATGAGACAATCAACACCATACGAGTCAATTAACTCCATGGCCATGCGACGTTCAACGATACTACTGTTGTCAAATGTCATCGACTGCATCATGTAAATTGTGACCGACGGATTGACGCTGCGGGCGCCTAGCGCAAACGCGTTCACCTGCGCACTGCCGGCACGAACGCCAATCATTGCCAACGTGAATCCAATCTTGTTTGTCTTTGTCATCATTCCACAGGTTTTGCCAGCCAAATACATAGCCGACGACAGACTGCTGTGTACAGCAAATACCTTGTCGGAAGGCGCACCAAGAGAGATACTGGTGATAAAATGTTGCGAGGCACCGTCGGTGGTGTTGATATAAGAATAGAACGCGTCGCGATGCGCAGCGTTAGTGGTAATGATGATGTCTGCCTTTTCAGAAGTATATTGCTTGTAGTGATCAAATACACTCGATGGCGATATATTCTCCTCAATGACAGATTCGACATGATAGCCTTCTTGGCGTAGTGTCGTGACAGCAGCACTGCGAGCCATTTCGTGACGAGTGTTCCAGGCATCCGCCGAAATCGACGTGTCGTATAGGGAAACAATCTTGAGTGATAAGGATGGTGCAACCATGGACGCAAACAGCGCCAACATTGCAATACTGACGATGGTAGTTTGATTTTGCATATTGATGAGTCGCTACTGTTTTTTCTTAACACACACCAGTCGCGACAGAATGGCAATCTACATATAAATTTCATAGGCTGTCAGAATAAGATTACAAATTGGTGAAACTAAACAGAGAAATTCACTCAACAATACAAGTTGATACTATTCCAAGGCATACCAATCAAGTAACGAGAAATTAATCAACAGGCTAAACACACACAAACACTAAACTAATAATAGTGATACCTCTTCCCAAATATGAGTCGGATTCAAGGAGATGACAAAAACAATATTGATTTGTTTCCGCAGTGACCCGGAACGTGAGGATAAAAATTAGTAACGTTGACACACAAACTATATCTCGAGAGTATTTCATGGGGATCAATATTGGTGTGCAGGGGATTAGATGCAAAGACATTAGGTAAAGACTTGTGGAGACAATTATAGCACATCTCGAGAATTGGGCGGGGGGGATCCCCGAATGACTTGCCGTTCGCACCCGCGAAATAAATCAATTCATTCAACTCATTACTTGCACCAGATAGTGCAGTCTTATTGTTGAAAACAATCCCACATTCCTTGGATTGTGCTCTCTCTCTTTGGTTTGTTTACAACCTACTTTCTTGTATTACTGGTTCGTTTGTGAGTGGGGCATGACAAGGATTCTTTGTTGTTAAATAGATGGTTAGTTACGACCACACACACTAATTTATTTTTATTGTGTCTTGTTTTTGATTACTTTGTAGTTGTTATTCTTTGAAAAAGAAACAATATTATCATCATGCGTTCGACTGGTATTCTGCAATTTGTTGCATTGTGCGTGTGTCTTGCTGGCATGTCTACCATGCTGATGGCCAATGCTGAATCGGTGCATGAGCCCAACAACGCCATTTCGTACGACTCGATGATGCGTCGTCTCTTCCGTGAGTCCATGGAGAATCGCTACGTCGGCAGCGATGTGCCTGTTGCCAGACAGTTCTCTGTTCTCAACGTTGACGACCTCGGTGCCGAGGGCGATGGTATTTTGAGCAAGGCCTGTATGGAGTATTGGATGGTGCAGGCGTTGCGCGTTACTATCTTTGCCGGCAATGCCGTGCCGACCAATTATTGTCCGTTTGGTCCCTTTGGCGCAGCGATTGTGAATGTTTATGATCGCAATGCGTCCAACCCACACGATGAGTATGGCAACAATTGTGGCCGTCTATTAGAGACCAACTCTGGAATTGCAGAGATTCGCTTCCATAATCCCATGATGCACGGTGAGATTAATGCCATTTTGCGCTTGAGCGATTGCAATCTCCATCCCGAATATTGCAATAGCGCCGGCCACTTTATTTACGCGCAGAACAAGACTTGGTGGAACCAGTTGTACCTGTTTACCACGGCGGCCTCTTGTATTGCCGATGCGGGTAGTGAGATTCTCGCTGGACCTCAGAAGATTATTCAAGGTGTTACTGTGCGTGACTTGCTCGAAAATGGCTGGACTCAGCCCTCCTTTATCGAGCCCGAATTGTTTTATGCCTCGGCGCGTCAGAGCGATGGTGTTCAGCAGTTGATCAAGGGCGTCAAGCGTGATTGGTTGTTGCAGTATTATGATTGGCAGTACCGCAATGCCACCAAGGGATGTCCCGAAGGTTGTGCCGTCTCTACCAACCCAACCACTTATGCTTCTCGTTGCGTAAGTGTTGGATTCTAAACAACGGCAAACCCGGTATGCGATTTGTAATTGCATGCTGTATATTCTGTGGATTCGTATTAGAAGATGATGATAATGATATGTTTAAATGAAAACATTGTGTATTCAATCAGTCCAGATAAAATAAAGATAGCACATCATTATTATTGTAAATTAATTGCTCTTCTTTTTGTTTGTTTTATTTACATTACTATCAACGATCAAAACTATGTGTTTAAGAATTTCCATCATCCCTTTATACAATGATCTAAAGTTTTTGCTGATTGTTATTTCGTTTTTTTCCTTTTTTCTTTGTGCTTCCTCTTGCGTCCGTGCACATGAATACACGAATAAACATAATAAAAATGCAATCAAACCCACAAGAGTAAACCAACCCGGATTATTTAACGACAAGGATGATTGATGATGGGGTGTCATCTGTTGCCATATTTGTAGGTGGGCTCATGTCCATTCTTCTCCTGGGCAGATATGATTATATATATATATATATATATATATATACAAATAGATACCGGTGTACAATTTCACTCTTTGAAACCACGTAATTATCATAGGAAGGGGGGCCCCAAAAGAAATAAAATTGATAAACCAAGGTCTTTGCACCCCCCGGCCACGCCGCGCGTGCTTCAGGTGCGGCGATACTACTGCGCTAGTCTCTTTATTCAACACACTTGCTCCTTTCACACATCCACTCTCTCTAAACAATTTGAACCATCATGTCGTCGAGTCCTGCGCCTCGCCACACCGTGTCGGGTGTTTCCGCGCTGCTGCACGCCGCCGCAGAGACGGATACTGCGGATCTTTGGAACAATATTGCACATTGGCACGCACTCACAAACCGCGTAGATGAGTTTGCGGCGTTCCTACAATCCTCTGGCAATGCTGCCGCCAATGCGAGTCTTGCCAGCCGTGTCGCGTCATGGCAGCGCGATCTGGTCTTTTCGGCGCCCGAACTCATCTACACCACATGGCGCAAAGTATCTCTGGATATTCTTGCTCAGATGGTAAGTAATGCTGAATTGCGGCAAAGGTGGATCACGTTGATCAACGCGCCTGTTGTGGTGCCTAAGTGATTTGGTTATTGTTCGAATTTGATGTATAAACAAAACAATCTGTAAATAGAGACATCCATACATAAAACGCAATTTATCAAAAATATACAGGTCCCACCACGTAACCTCAAAGTAGAAAATTCATAAGAACATCGCTGTACTGTGTGTTGTAATAGAATCAAGTAAATATAAAATGTGTAAATTATGGCGTGTCCTGTGTATTTGTTATGAGAAAATAAAGTTTTATTATAATGTTTGTAGGAAAAACCTGGTCTCATGGTCAAAATGTACTCTGAGGTCTACGTGGCGGGACTTGTATATGAAAAGAAATACTGGAGTAATGTCTTAATGTCGCATGGACTCATACTCGTCCAATATTTTCAAGACATCCATGCGCTCATTCTCAGCAGCCACCATTCTGGCGGAGGCAAAATCCGTAACATTATATTTGTCTATACACAAACGAATAATAGACAAGCGGCCATATTCAGCGGCCGCTTCCAGTACGGAGACAACATTGCGGGCACCGTATTTTTCCTTACATAAACGAACAACTCCCAGATGACCATATTTGGTCGCGCGAATCATTGCTTCTTGAACATTACGTGCACCGTACTGTTCGTAACATAATCTGACAATAGATTCGTGACCACCATCGGCCGCGCAACACATTGCCCGTTGAACTTTACGCGCACCGTAATGCTCATAACACAGGCGGACAATAGATTCGTGTCCATGATAAGCAGCAACACACATTGCGCTATCAGTCTGATCGGCTCCGTAATTTTCATACAACAAACGAACAATCGTAATATGCCCGCCGCTCGCGGCATGTATCATTGCCTGATTATAAGACGCGGCACCATACTCCTCAATGCAGATGCGAACAATGTCTATATGTCCTCTCTTAGCAGCATACAGAAGGGCCCAGTCAATTTGAGACGCATTACTGCCACCTCCACATAATCGTACAATCGGCGCATGCCCGTGATATGCTGCAGTCTCCATAGCGAGACCAACATGCTTCGTATCACCGTAAGTTTCTTTACAGAGACGCACAATTGTTTCATGCCCGCCGACTGCGGCTTGAAACATGGCAGACCCACAATCGGCAACATCATACTCCTCTTTGCAGAGGCGGACTATGTCTGTGTGACCTCCCCGTGCAGCCGATGCCATGGCTGAATCATAATCAGTGGCACCATATTTTTCTTTACACATGCGTACGATGGATTCGTTTCCACGCTTTGCAGCAGCCGCCATAACCTTGTTCCAATCAATCAAATTCGTTGTTGTTGATAATGATATTTTATGAATCCATCTTAATAACGAGAATCTCCCTTGTTTGGCATACTTTATGACCAACTTACAGACAGTATTTGACCGCGGTGTAATTGTTGATGGGGTACCTGCTCCATATCGTGGAAGCAGATCTCGCCAGGTTGAGCATACATGTTCGGTCAGAATTTCATAACCATGACAATAATGTACAATAATGGCGTGTAAAATTTCGATTGGAAGGGTTTGGCTCATGAAATCGACATGAACTATTCAAGAAGCGAAGAGTGCGAAGAAGGCGTTGTAAATATGATCGAAAATTAGATGAATGTTACTATCCTTGAGAGCAAATCCACGCACATACACGACAGACGATCCACGTGCTACTTGTTCTTTTTTATTTTGTTGAACCCTGTGTTTTTTGGTAGCGCAAATTTTTCAACCGACAATACACTCACATATTGAATCATCCAAAATAACCATAAATAAACTCGAGTTGTTTTATTTGAATATTTTCACTCCCACACGGTGGAGATCCCATATGATAAAAATAAAACAATTATTTACTATAAACCCTCATGTGTATGATCAATGTCGGACATACAAATCGCAACCATACAGTGTCTTATGGATGAGTAAATATATATGTAACCATATAAACACCTCGAGGTATATTATCCATTAATATGTCTTTGATCGGGAATCTGTAACATGCCCCGGGTAGCAGTATACTTTGCATGGACCATTCATAAATCCCACCTGTTGATCTATAAATATGAGCAACAAGTTTACAAATTATTGGTATTTTAAAGTTGCGACCTGTAGACATGATAATATAACTCGAGTTGTTACCACAACACAGTTATAAAATTGGTATGAACTTAGATTTCCTTACCAGGTTATTACCAGACCCATATTGGATCAATATAATTATATAGAGCACCGTGAAGGATCTTTTTTTTATTTTGTGGGAAATAAAATAACATATATATAACGCCATTGTTGTAAGGATAGGTTCTTCTTCTTTATTGTGTGCCGCAAAGCAACGGTGTGGAGTTCTAGTAAATTTATCAAGGAATACCTACATATTGAATAATATCTAAATGGACGAAACTGATTCAGCCTCTTGGGTGTATCAATTTCCAAACAGTGAGAATGGAACATGGATAGTCACTCGTCGGACTCGGTTTCGGATGACCCCGTTTTGGAGTAGCGGTGATGATGGCGCTATGGTTTCCACTATAGAAACAGAAGAGCAAGTAGGTGACATTGAGAATTCTCAATGGGTTCGGCGTCGGAGGCGATCCCTTGTAAAGACGATGCTCCTCGCCATGTTTCCTTTATATGACCCTACCGTTCGTCGAATGACGTCCGTTTGGCTCATTTGGTTCTACATAGTGTGTTGGATCATTTTTATCGTGATTGTGATTCGTTATAACAAGCACACGACCTATTCGGTTGCAGGTGATGTTGATTATCTTAAACAATATCTGTAGTAGTAGTGTGACGATTTTCCATTGTAATTAATGTCTTGTATGCCTGGATGTATAGAGTGCTTATGTAGTGAATATTATAACCCGTACAAAATGGTAAGTTCCTAAGATAGGTGTGCGTGTGTATATTTGTACAGATACATGTGATTATTCAATCACGATTATGATAGAGTCATCATTGTTGGACTGGCAGTGTTTTCACAAACGTAGGCCGTGTCCATGTGGTTCTCAAAGATGGCCTGGTGGGTGGCCTGTTTGCGTGCTTCGGCAATGGCAGGTGAATACCATTCCGTTAGAAACATACGAACCATTTCGGTTTGCCCGTTGGAGGCTGCACCCACAAATGCACAAACAACAACTTCATCGAATATCCGAGTGTTGAGGAACTCAAAACACAGTCGTACAACGTTGGTATGCCCGCGACACGCTGCTGCAACGAACGCGGTCAAAAGTGCGTCATTGATGGCACTGTACTTTTCACGACAGAGACGGACAACGGCAGCATGGCCATGTCGGGCGGCCGCCACAATGGCATCTTCGACGGGAGGATTCATGTCGTGATTCACGCATTCTTGATAACACCAATCCACAATGAGATACTGACCACCCTTGGCGGCGGCAATCATTGCATCGCGAATCACCTGATGGGGTGTGATAATGGTCTCATTACTTTGGTGAGAAGAAGAAGAAGCAGTAGCGGACAGGCGTGAAATAAGTATTTCAGAGAGCGCGCGAGTCATTGCCATTTGGCCATACCGGGCAGCAATGAGATGGATGCGACGAATCGTTTCTAATGAACGCCCACACCCGTACGTCTCCATTAACAATTGAACAACGCCTTCGCGACCGTTACCGGTGGCCACGTCAAGAGCCAAGTCAAGATTGGTTGCCTTGTACGTGTCGATGAGATGGCGCACCAACTCGGTGTGTCCGTTCCGCGCGGCGGCCACCACCGCCTCGTCGACGTGATCCGCAAGGTAGGGAGCGTGCAACTCAGTCAAGCAATAGTCGACAATAGGTACTTGATTATAAGCGGCGGCCTCCAAGAGTATGTCTCGAACGGACGACTCTTTGAGAAATGTAGGAAATACAGACCTAAACTGAGACGACGCCATCAACTGGCGCAATTCGTTGACATTACCCGACTGGGCAGATTGCATCAAAGACGCATGCAGGGCGGGGTTCATGGAAGGAAACATGGAAGAGAGGTGCACCTATGTGTCGATACTGAAGCAGAGTGGTGCGGAATAATGTTGGTGTGTAGTGTTAACTGAGACTGATGAAATAATGCGGTGTAGTCATCCTGCCGTCGTGTGTTGCGACATGTTCCCCCCCCTACCCCGAGCGTGGGGTGTGTATGGCGCCAGCAGGTCTTTGTTGGTGCGACGTATGACCAGACAGAAGCATCGAAAAGAATAATAATCCCAAATAAATGAATATTAATCGATATAGTTATTGAGGCTAATTCTTGTTGGGAACAATAAAAAGATGAGCGCGTGGCGGAAGATATATGGTGTTATTTTTTGCATAATTAAGTAATATAAAGTGGTTGTGTGATCGTTGGACTGACGGTGGGGTGTAATCTATGTTCATTTAGTACTTTTATAAAGATCGTTGGAAAAATGGATAGAAAACAAACATGTTCATCACTGGGTCAACGAGGTAATAATATGGCCGAGAATAAGAACAGCAATGAAAATGAGAATATTCGTTTTGCATCAAACACTGTAGCAGCGGCACTTGGTCCTTTTGCAGGAATGGTGTCAGCATTTCGACGCCCACGACATATACCTAGGCATTCGCCCTCGCCGATAACAACTGTTCCAACAATATCTACTACAACAGCAACACCACAACTGAGAAACTCGAACCGCATTGCGGCGATGTCTAATATCCAATCAGATCCTACGCTCAATCCAGCAATTGAGTCTTCAGTTCCGTGCAATGTTTGTTTTCAGATTGATTGTTTCCATAAAAAGAAAAAGAAGAAGCATTGTCATCCACACCATCATTATACAGGTGCTACTGGTGCAACAGGTCCACGTGGGGAATTGGGCGCTACAGGATTCACAGGAGCAACAGGTGCAGCATCACCATCGTCCACGTACATAAAGAGTACGGTTCGTGTTGCAACCACACAACCTCTTCCCGAACATTTTATTCTTTCAACAAATAGTATTCAAGGAGTCGGCAATTTCAATTTGAACGAACTGGGAGGTATTGATGGTGTTATAACCCTTCAGGTCGGTGATGCTATTCTAGTTAAAAATGAAGTTGACTTTTTTGTTAATAAGACAGCGAACAATCTTACATCTAACGTTGATGAATCGCAGTTGGTGCCGCAGAGGGTACTTGCTACTTCTTTTGCTGCAACGGCCAATGCGATGAATGGTATATATGTCATTGTAGATTTAGGTCAGAGTGATCCTGATGGGCGGCCATGGTTGTTAGTTCGGTCACCGGATGCGAACAGTTCGGAATTATTATCACGAGGTTCATTTGTGGCCATTAATGAGGGAACCGACAATAATGGAACATCTTGGATTGTTCTAACACCGAATCCAGTTGTATTGGGAGAGTCGGCAATTCAGTTTGGATTGTTTGGCTCATCAGACCCCGAAGAAATACGCGGAGCCACTGGTGCGTCTGGTGCAACGGGAGTACCTGGAGAGGTTGGTGCCACAGGTGTGTCTGGAATGATTGGTCCCCAAGGATCAACTGGCTCATCTGGTCTCAATGGTTTACCGGGTGCTTCTGGAGTGAATGGATTGCCGGGTGTCACTGGATCAACTGGTGCGGTGGGTGCGACTGGTATGATGGGTGTTACCGGACCGCAAGGTGAAATTGGAGCAACTGGTATGGTGGGTGCCACTGGTTTGCGGGGCGATACCGGTCTATCGGGATTAACTGGTGCCGTTGGAGCGACGGGGTTGCAGGGAACGACAGGTGCAACAGGAATGATAGGGCCAATGGGAGAAACAGGACTAATGGGACTTGCTGGGGAGACTGGTGCTACGGGTCCCGTTGGTGCAACCGGTATTGGCGTCACAGGTATTCCGGGTCCGGTAGGAAATACAGGTTCACAAGGTGCAACAGGCGCCACAGGTTCTGGATCAACAGGCGCAACAGGTCCTCAAGGCGCTATGGGTGTCCAGGGATCGACAGGGCCTCAAGGCGTAGGTGCAACCGGCCTGTCGGGACCTACAGGTAGTACAGGTCCGATTGGGGCAACCGGCGCGTCTGGATCTGGATCAACAGGTGCGACGGGCCTCCAAGGAGACACTGGTGTGATGGGAGCCACGGGTTTCCAAGGCGAAACTGGCTCTCAAGGTGGTGTTGGTGAAACGGGACCTCAAGGTTCGATGGGAGAAACAGGTAGCACTGGTTGTACGGGCCTTCAAGGAGAAACCGGGATTTCTGGTGCGACGGGCATCACTGGGGAAACTGGTATGATCGGTACCTCTGGCGCAACGGGAATGCAAGGGAGTACTGGTGCAACTGGTCAGATGGGTCCACAAGGCGTTACCGGCGGTGTTGGTGGAACAGGTTCAACAGGCTCACAAGGTGCGACCGGTATTGTTGGTGAGACAGGTTCAACAGGCTCACAAGGTGCGACCGGTATTGTTGGTGAGACAGGAGCAACGGGAGGTGTTGGTGCGACTGGTCAGACAGGAGTAACGGGAGGTGTTGGTGCGACTGGTCAGACAGGAGCAACGGGAGGTGTTGGTGCAACTGGTCAGACAGGTCCACAAGGCGTCAGCGGCGTTGTTGGTACGACAGGCGCAACGGGACCTCAGGGCGCAACCGGTATTCTCGGCGAGACAGGAGAAACGGGACCTCAGGGTGCGACCGGTATTCTTGGCGAGACAGGAGCAACGGGACCTCAGGGCGCAACTGGTCAGACAGGTCCACAAGGCGTTACCGGAGTTGTTGGTGGGACAGGAGCAACGGGACCGCAAGGAGCAACCGGTCAGACAGGTCCACAAGGCGTCAGTGGAGTTGATGGTGGGACAGGAGCAACGGGACCCCAGGGCGCAACTGGAGTTGTTGGTGGAACAGGAACAACAGGACCTCAGGGTGCGACCGGTATTGTCGGTGAGACAGGAGCAACGGGATCTCAGGGCGCAACTGGTATTGTTGGTGGAACAGGAACAACAGGGCCTCAGGGCGCGACCGGTGTTGTTGGTGAGACAGGAGCAACGGGATCTCAGGGTGCAACTGGTATTGTTGGTGGAACAGGAACAACAGGGCCTCAGGGCGCGACCGGTGTTGTTGGTGAGACAGGAGCAACAGGGCCTCAGGGCGCAACTGGAGGTGTTGGTGGAACAGGAACAACAGGACCTCAGGGTGCGACCGGTATTGTCGGTGAGACAGGAGCAACGGGATCTCAGGGCGCAACTGGTATTGTTGGTGGAACAGGAACAACAGGGCCTCAGGGCGCGACCGGTGTTGTTGGTGAGACAGGAGCAACGGGATCTCAGGGTGCAACTGGTATTGTTGGTGGAACAGGAACAACAGGGCCTCAGGGCGCGACCGGTGTTGTTGGTGAGACAGGAACAACAGGGCCTCAGGGCGCAACTGGTATTGTTGGTGGAACAGGAACAACAGGGCCTCAGGGCGCGACCGGTGTTGTTGGTGGAATAGGAACAACAGGACCTCAGGGTGCGACCGGTGTTGTTGGTGGAACAGGAACAACAGGACCTCAGGGTGCAACTGGGGTTGTTGGTGGAATAGGAGACACGGGACCTCAGGGTGCGACCGGTGTTGTTGGTGGAACAGGAGTCACGGGACCTCAGGGTGCGGCTGGGGTTGTTGGTGGAACAGGAGCCACGGGACCTCAGGGTGCGATCGGTGTTGTTGGTGGAACAGGAACAACAGGACCTCAGGGTGCGACCGGTATTATTGGTGAGACAGGAGCACCGGGATCTCAGGGCGCAACTGGTATTGTTGGTGGAACAGGAGCAACGGGACCTCAGGGTGTGACTGGTATTGTTGGTGGAACAGGAACAACAGGACCTCAGGGTGCGACCGGTATTATTGGTGAGACAGGAGCAACGGGATCTCAAGGCGCAACTGGTATTGTTGGTGAAACAGGAACAACGGGACCTCAGGGTGCGACCGGTGTTGTTGGTGGGACAGGAACAACAGGGCCTCAAGGTGTGACTGGTATTGTTGGTGGAACAGGAACAACAGGACCTCAGGGTGCGACCGGTATTACTGGTGGAACAGGACCTCAAGGTGCGACCGGTATTTCTGGTAAAATAGGACCTCAGGGTGTGACCGGTATTATTGGCGATACAGGAGCAACAGGGCCTCAGGGTGCAACCGGTATTCTTGGCGAGACAGGAGCAACAGGGTCTCAGGGTGCGACTGGCGCAACGGGATCACAAGGCGCGACAGGTGTTTCTACACTACTCGCCGTTGAGACAAGAGTGCCATACATTCTTTCCGACACATCATACACCAGCACAATTCCCACAGGGGCACGTGTATGTTATGTGACTTTAATGGGTGGTGGCGGCGCAGGCGGGCCTGGCACTAGCGGCACGGTTGGACAAGGAGGAGGTGGTGGCGGTGGCGCGGGATGCATTTACAAATATCCCGTACCAATTTGGGTAAAAAATAGTATCTCTTCACCTGGAACTATTAGTTATACGCTAGGTAAGGTTGGTAATAATTCACAGAATTCAGGCGATGGTGGTGACTCATTTATTACATATGGTTTGTTCACGAGTGCCAATTTCGTAGCCAGGGGTGGAAAAAGAGGCCTTAACACAGGCGTTGGTGGGAATGGAGGAGACGTTGTATTGCAATCGGGCACAATAACCGGAGGCACTGGAGCAACAACATCCGCATCCGTGGGTGGCAATGGACAACTCGGTAGTATCAATGCTGCTGCAGGTGGAGGTGGTGGCTTTGGAGGAACATCAACAACACCGGCCAGACGAGGTGGATCTGCGGGAGGAAACACTGCGGCTAACGATGTAGGTGCTGCTAATCAAGGTGGTGGCGCTGGTGGACATACGGCTTTCGGGTACGGCTCAAATACAACCCCGACTTCAAATTCCGGCTCAGCAGGATATCTCGGTGGAGGTGGGTCTGCTGGCGCATACAACATGTCTGGAGGAGAAGGAGGTTATCCATATGCAGAATTCGAATATTGGAGTTGAGTGCAATTTGTTTCCCTCAACAATCTTCAAATTACATGTCGCGGCACGTAGCCTCGAAGTAAAAATTCATAAGAACATTGCTGTGATATAAATTGTATTAGGATTAACTAAAAATAACATAACCAATATATAGAATATGGCGTGTTTTGTGTATTTGTTATGAGAACATAAAGATTTATTATAGTGTTTGTACAAAAACCTGGTCAAAGTGCACTCTGAGGTTACGTGGCGGGACCTGTACTTGATATAATAACATCTGAATTACACTAAATTAATTCACAATTGCTTGGTTGTAGATGCATCTGTCGATATAGTTTTTGGTGTTGTGTGATTCGAAGATGATTGGGAAGCACTACCACAACAGTATTGTTTGAACAACTCAATCAAAATATCACCATGACACGGTCCCGGTTTACACCTACGGTATAGTTGTTCGTAAACAGTTAATGAATTAATTCAGTATTATGTTTAGATTTAAAAATACGTGTGCAGTAAATCAATAATCACAATAAAATTAGATACACTTGCAAATTTGATTGTTTGGCATGAATATTACGTATACTCACAGATAGGATCTTTACGTACCAACAACCCAGTGTCTTCCCTTCCAGTTCAATCAAATCCAATATAAGATCTGGACTATTCAAGATGTCTTCACGGTATAGTTTGACCGCCATCTCCGCAGAACCACACTCACGCACAGTATTTTTGTTTGCCCATTTACTCTGGGGCAGATTCCATCCACCCATCACACAGCGACGTCCGATGTAAACATCACAACCTTGAACAACGCGGCCATTTTTACGTTGCAACTTAATAATAGTAGGAATACGCCGTGAATTGGTTGTTGGCGTGGGTTCATCAGTAGCAGAAGATGTAAGAAAGGCATTCATGTGTGGCAATATCTTAACGTAACCTGTCTCTTCCCTAAACAGAATTTTACAAACTGCCAATTACAACAAATATACTCACTAAATATTTACACTGCAGAGTATACTGTAAGATAATATTGTTCGGACTTGTTTTCTTGTTTCTGTTAACAGTTAAAATTTTGTGTTTGAGAATTAAATGAAAAAATACAAATTTAATAGAATTTACTCGAGTTACACTGTAGACACTTTTATAACCATTTTGTATTATTCTTTTTAATCATATTAAGTTTAATTTTGAAAATGGTTCATCAATCAAGCGACGGCGCCCCATTCCACACAAAGTTGAACAATGTTGGGGTAGAAACGTCGAGCAGCCTCTAGGGCTAGTTGATAATCAGTAGCACCATACTCTTCTTTACATAATCGAACAATATCTATACAGCCCGACTGAGCAGCAGACACCATGGCCTCATTGAAACAATTGGCACCATATTTCTCTTTGCACAATCGCACCATATTCAAATGCCCATTCTTGGCCGCGGCGACCATGGCTGTATTAATGTCCGTAGCGTGATATTCTTCGAAACACAGATGAACAACCTGTGCGTTGTTGCTGCCTGCCGCCCATGCCATGGCCTCGTTGACGGCAGTTGCACCATAATCGTCATGCAAAAGGCGCACGGTATGAACATGACGTCCGGAGGCAGCATATTCCAACGCTGTATTAACATCCGTGGCACCACATTCATCTTTACACAGACGAACGACGTCCTCATAACCCTGCAATGCCGCGTAGGCCATTGCAGTGTCGAAATATTGGACAACCTGCGAAATCTCATCGTAGCACATCCGCACAGCACTTGCCTGGCCATATGCGGCAGCCTCCATAATAACTAGTTTGAGCGTTTCCACATCATCAAGAGCACCCCAGGCGTGGCACTGCCGAATGATCGATACATGTCCTGCCGAGGCAGCATGCATCGCGACAAGGTAAAGATCATTTGCGCCCCACTCGTCATGACAGATTCGCACAATTTGATCATAACCTCCACAAGCCGCAGCACGCATCGCAGGTTCTATACTTCTGGCACCATATTCATCATGGCACAATCGTACAAGAGATTCATGACCACCTTGTGCAGCAGCCACCATGGCCCAATCGGCATCAGTCGCGCCGAGTTCTTCTTTGCACATGCGAACAACAGCGACACGACCATTCCTGCTTGCCACGGCCATGATCTGGTCCGCATATAGTGCGTCATACTGTGTTTTGCAAAATCGAATCATATTCTCATGACCATGTTGTGCTGCCACAAAGGTGAGGACATCCCAATCCAAACGGCCACATGGGTGTAGTAGTATGGATTCTGCGTAGAACCTAGGATCATCAACACCAGAAATTTCTGAAATCAGGTATTTCTTGGCTTCGAAAGGGATACGCCTTTGCATTTTTAAACGAGATGCTGTCGATAATGATATTTCGGAGGAAGGGACAATGTTTCTATTCAATGAAGGAAATCGATCAAGGATCCACTGGAGCATAACAATATGCCCATCTTTGGCGCATTGATACAGTAGATCGATCAGGGCATTTTTGCCAGACGTCCAAGCGGCGGCAGCAGCGGATTCGATCAAGTTGTCAATATCATCACCATTACCACAACTGGAAGAAGAAGCAAGCATGGTGCATCGCCATGACGAACAAACGCTCTGAATCAATAGACGATACAGTACACAATAATCCACAACGATATGACTCACTATTTCAGGAGGTAAAACAGACCAACCTACCGAATCCATACGCGCTAAAAAAATTACAACCTGAAAAGATACTATATTAATAAAGAAACCTCTGAAAATACCAGTGTCACGGATTACATGAAATAGATAGGTTGTTTTAGGGTAAGGAAATCAACCAAAAGAGAGGGCCAAATAACAACAACTCGAGTTACATAACAAATAGAAAATATTATATAATTTGATCAACATGACTTCAGGGTGTACACATTGTTGTTATTGACGTACAGGAAGAAAGTTGTTAATGATCACGAAAGTGTTTGCATACAGATTATTTGTTGGTCCAAATTCACCCGTGGGTAGTATTGGTAAATATATCTCGAGTTATAGTTGTAGGGTCTACATGTCGTCAACTAGTTACTGGGGTGGGGGCGGTGCGTGTACTTGCAGGGGGAAGGTATGACGCCAGCAACGCGACAAGTTTTGCGGTTCAGGTTGCCCGTCATCAGTATACTTATTCTTACCAGAATATATCCCGTGCGTTCGAGAGTGATATCTTTCTTTTTTTTAATCAACAATTTTAACTCACATGTGAAATCATCAGTCCGTTCGAGTGCAAGTATGGCGGTGCCCTCTTCGGAATCCTCATCACCATTGTCCGTCTTTCTGATCCCACCTGCATCGAGTGGGTCTCTGTTATCTGACCAATCATCATGTTCTACGACCGCGACTGCGTTTGATTTTTCGCATTTGAAGCAACACGGGTATCAGGTCTTTCGTGGTGTGGTGCCTCGTCTCCTGTGCGAACAATTGTTTGCCAAGGCGTCTGTGCTACAGCGTGAATTTTTGTTCCGCGATCCAACAACACAATCGTTAACTCTTGTGGGACCCCACGTGACTCATGAAATCAACAAGACGTCTGGTCAGATTCCAGAGATGCACCGCATTCGACAAACACCTGCGTTGGTGGAAATCGCGCGGCAGTTCTTTTCTTTGGACCCCCGATTCGCGGCAGAGATGTCGCGGGCGGAGAATCTGCGGTCCAGTTATGATGCCTTCTGCTACTCGTTGCGTGAAACTAAACCGGACAGCACCGGTGCAAATAGAACAAAGCAGAAGAAACCGGTGGCAGCACTTGCGAGTAATGCAACCAATTCCTGGGCCCACTATGATCAAGGGTTGGCCGAAATTCCTTATGATTCGATCCAGATGCAAGTCATTTGTTCGGATAACATATTAGGTCAGGCGGACGGTGGTCTTGTCGTGTGGCCCAAGTCACATCTTGTTCATCAGAGCGTGGTTCAATCCCTCGGCTTGTCGAGCGAAGATGCACAGAAGAATTGGATTAAATTCAGTGCGAAACACATGAAGAGTATCGAGTCACGTTATGGTCTCTGTCGTCTGAACGTCGCGGCCAAGAACAACTTGAAAATAGGCGACGTCATTGTGTGGTATAGCAAAACGCTGCACATGTACGATGCGCCTTTGTCGACGGCCAGCACAGACCGTTGTGTGTCGTACGTGACATACTGTCCCAAGTCGTGTCTCACTATCGAAGATATCAAGAAGCGCCGGTTGGCCATTCATAATGGTCTCACGACGAGCCATTGGCCTGGTGGAGACATGGTCCGCATTAATCCCAAGGTGCCCAACATGTACAAAACGGAGCATTACACCTTTTTCAAGGCTGTTCGAGAGCGGCAGCATGCAGACTGGCTTGAGGAGATAAAGCAGTTCCAACCTACCGCATTGGGGCGTGCCGTTCTCGGTTGGGACGATACACCAGCGAGCATGGTGACCCCAAAAGTCCCACAGAATCAGAATGCAATAGCAACACACAATCCGCAATCATCTTCAGTATCAGCAGTGCCTTTGCCTGCGGATGTACTGGAGGCAATGCCGCGCAGAAAACGTAAACAGGCCACTGTGTCGGACTTTTTTTCTGCAGTTCAACAAACACCATCATCCCGAAAGAGCACTACAAATGCGACTGAAGAAGAACTACCATCATCTTCTTTTTCACATCCTTCTTCGACCAATCCCGAGTCAAACAAGCGCCGCAAAATTTGTGGCAGCCCAGTATCACAGCAAGGAATCGCCATACTCTTGTCGGCAGCAGCCGCATTGGAACACGACAGCGACACTGCTATACCTCATGATGGCACTCTCCAGGCTGGTTCCAACCATAATAATTCTGTCTATTCAATGACAGATCAACACCCAGCGCTGATGTCATCATCTGCAGGCATATTTCAACCTTTACTTCGCGATCAGTTCCATGGAACGCCCGTTGCGTGGAATAAGCCCCCGACGCAACCACATATGATAATGTCGTTGTCATCGGATGGATATTTTTTGCCATCTGCCACAATGATTACCCTGCCTGAACCCAATGTCACGACAAACACGGCAGTGTCTGCAACAACATCACAATATTAACAGATTCGTGTTCTGCCGGCATCCGAAGTCCATCATGCAAGTGTTGCTGCGTATTGTCCATTCATGGGTTTGTCCTAGTTGTAATAATATATGTATCTAAATCTACATTTACCATACCAGAGTGTAGAAACTGCACTATTAGTTTATTTATTCTGGCGAAGTCCACTTATACGACCTAATTTATAAATCGATTCACACTATGCAGGCACTTCTTGGAGGGCATGCAGGGCAAATGTATTTCAGAGCCATCGTACTTTGTCAAAATCTTGTGAAAGTTGTCAAATTTGCGTTCAGGCAACCCATCATTAAACTTTTTCATCATCTTCCAGGGACCATCACCAACATCGATCATAATGATAGACAACGGGTATGACGATGCCTCGACAATGGCATCTATGATTTCTTGTTCTTCAGTAACCTGTCCGTCTGCAATAATAACAAGAATGTGGTATTTCATCATCAAACTATTCCAACGTTTGTCGAAGAATGTGAGTTACTTGCTGATATGGATTCATCAAAATGCACACTGGGGATACTATTGGTTGTCGCCTCAATGTGGTGCAAACATTTGCTATCAAAAGTACGCGCACCACTATGATAATTACTTCCGGTAAATTCAACACCAATGATGAGTTGGGAATTTTCTAAATCAGTATATCGCAGATGCTGATGTAATTGATCATACGTTTTGATATCATCTCCGACAATTGCTGAATGGGGTTGTTGCGATTTGTTTATATGTGACAATGATACTTTTTTTTCTTTCTGTTTTAGTTTTTTCCTCTTTTCCTTGTCGTCTTGTAATATTGGTAACACCTTTATTGTCTTAATGTATTTTTGGGAATGATAATAATATTGATTTCGGAAGAAGATAGTACCCGCAGAAAACTCGGTCAATGTATGAACTACGGTTTCCAAACAAATAAATAAATGCGAAATTTTGTTCAAATACTTGTTTCAACAAAATAATATCATCTCGAACGAGTTACTTATATATTAAATGTATCTCGAGTTGTTGCTTATATTAAATGTATAATTCTTTGTTGCAATAAAAAATAAATTATCACTTATTTCATCGCTATTGTAAAACAAAAAGAAGAGAAACGACACTACCGGTAGGCATTAATACCTTTGTCGACAATGAGCAATTATTCAAGCAGTAATGATTCCATGTTGGCATCGATATCGATGAATTATTCTGGCGCGCCCTTTTTAACATCGCCTGCTATTATGTCGGCACCTGTTGCGTGGGATTCTGCACAATATGCACTGTTTGTGTTTATTGCAACAATTATTCCTACGCTTATTATTGGATGTGGATGTTTGACGTGCTGCTGTTGTTCCTTTTATGGATGCAGTGCGGTACTCCGCGGGCGTCGTCATTCTAATAATAAGACCGACACTACCGCGGATCCAGACGACACACCCGGTTTGGATGAAAAGGAGAAAAACTCTGCCAAACGTATTGTTATTCATCGGTGGTGTGATATCTTGCTATCTGAGCCGAAACGACTGAACACTGCAGTGCAACAATTGCAGCGCAGTACCAAGAAGAATACCCCCCAAGAAACCACACCCAAATCATTGTCGCAGAAAGACTCAACAGCATCAGATAATCCGATTATTGTGGTGGAATCCGATTCTGCCTCGTCATCATTATCTTCTCCTACCACTGAACCGCACGTAATTCTAGTTCTCAAAATAGATGCGACCACAAAACCATCCCACGTTGCCAAGATTGTAACTTGGATACTGTCTCAACAACGGTATCCCAATCGGGTAGTCTGTTTGATTCACACACCTGGCGGAAGTGTATCGCATTATGGTCAAATTCATGCCGAACTTATGCGACTTGGTCGTGCCAATATTCCAACTACAGCGTGTATTGATCAACTAGCCGCATCAGGTGGATACATGATTGCTTGCGCATGTCAAGAAATTGTGGCTGCACCTCAAGCGCTTGTGGGTAGCATTGGCGTGATCGCACAGTACACAAATGTGAAGGGGTTATCCGATCGCGTTGGTGTGCGTAGGCAAACAATTACAGCGGGTTTACATAAGCAATCATATGACATGTTTGAAGACAATTCGGAGGAGCGCATTGAGCATGTGCAACGTGAATTGGCACAGGTCCATCAAATGTTTAAGCGCATTGTTCAAAAGGCCCGTCCCAAGGCAGACATGGCCGTGGTCGCAGAAGGCGATGCTTGGAGCGCCAAATATGCCAAACGATATGGATTGGTTGATTCACTCATGACAAGTCAACAATATCTGAGTTTACAACTAACAAAGGACCACTCCACTGTTGATAATGACAATTCTAATAATGCAACAGCAAACCCAAAGAAGGTTGTCATTTTCACAGTTGCATACAAGAGTTCAAGTTCACGTTCTATTTCTAGTTCTACTGGAATTTTATCATCCTTGTTACGACATCTCCTACCTAGTTGGCTCAAACCATTTGCTGAACACCAAAAGAACAATAATAATCACACCATACCACCAGAATCGGTATTGTTTACTCTTGAAAACACAATTATGCAGCAAACACCGCGTTGGGTGGCACGCATGCATCAATGGATGATGTCTTAATTTATGTATCTGAATCTTGTTTACTGCCTGACATTAAAAAATATTCTGTACAAGAAAATGAACAACCTGGTTCGAAATAGTAGACGACGATGATTATTTATTACAGGTCCCGCCACGTAACCTCAGAGTAAGAAATTTGTAAGAATGTTACTGCACTATGTAGTGTATTGAGGTTAACTAAAAATATTACAACCAATATGTAGATTATGGCATGTTCTGTGTGTTTGTAATAAGAAAACAATATTGTATTACAGTGTTTGTACACAAACCTGGTAACATGTTTAAGGTTTATTCTGGGGTTTTGTGGCGGGACCTGTACTTGCGCAACTAATTAATTATACCGATCAATTAAACCTGTATAAACAACTCGAGTTGTCATATGTATTATTAATTCAATTTTCCACTGTTATTTAATGTGTAACCTGCTATCAACATCCAGGCAAATCCTACCTGTGCTTGATATGTAATATATATATATATTGATTACCAAATATAATCAACTCGAGTCTTATAGTATAATATCTTGTCATCTGCGTGTTTGGATAAATAATTCATACCCACCGATAACTCGAGTTGTAGTTGTGAGTTAAATATTAATTACTTATGTTTTAGTATCCCGTATGTGTGGTTGTTGCTATATTCTTTAAACAAAGTATACAGAGATACCAACATTTTTCTCTAATTGTTTTTCAACACTGAAAAATTATTAATATCTGCATACAATATTACACCACATCGAGGTGTCCTATATTACAGGTCGCGCCACGTAACCCCAGAATAAACCTTGACCATGATACCAGGTTCATGTACAAACACTGTAATAAAACTTTGTTTTCTTATTGCAAACACACAGAACATGTCATGATCTAATACTGTCCATATTATTTTTAGTTAATTTCAATACACTGCACAGTGCAGCAAAATTCTTACAAATTTTCTATTCCGAGGTTACGTGGCGGAACCTGTAGTAAAATTCCTCAGATCCCATCTTGCTTAGATGGTTGGGGAAATAATGGTGCATGCCAAGAATTCAAAATCGCGATTAATCCTCATTAGCGCTTCGGAAAATGATGGTTCTTGAGCAAGTACATGACCACCATACACGATCAAGTGGTGGCCTGTCTTTGTGGCCTGCCGTTGCCAATACCCGTGACTGCCGGCCTGTTGATATTGATTCATAACGTTGAATTGAGTTTCGAAACTTTGGTTCAACGATGATGCGTCGTATGAGGAAGAGACAGGGTGGTCGGTCGTGTTATCGCACACAACTGTGGGTTCTGTTGATGGTACTGTTGAAGTAGCAGATTGTGGTTTCGATGAGGATGCATTCAGTGGAACTGTGTCTACAAATATTCGGAAATTGTCGGTTGTTTTGTGGCAATGTGATAATGTTGTTGTTGTGGTGTGAATCATAGCATAATCCGTACCATCTGATTCCTCCGGAATGGGTTCCAATTTAAATGGTTGAAATGGTGTTGTCATGGAGTGGTAAGGTTAAATCTGTGGCAGTAATGAATTCAATGTCGTTGTTTTCCGCGCGGCAAGGATATGTGTTGTTGAAATATCATTGTTTCTCGAGATTTTCGAATAATAAGAATTTGTACGTTAAACTAAAACGGTGCTGGTCGAAATTAATAAAAGTTCAATATATATTTTGAAATTAATAAATTACAGTTGGTTGGTTACAGTAGTTGTTGCATTGGTTCGTGTGTAAAGAGATCACATAGTGTTTGTGAGTTATATTTTGTTGGTTTATTGTAACTTGGTCAGTAGACAATGTCCAATCCACACAAACAACTATCTCAAATCCTCAATAAGTGGATTGATAACTTTGACAAGGATATCCAACTCGAAAATGCCTTTGAAGCAGATGTTATCAAAGTGCACCAGTTGTGTCGTCGTGTGTGTCAACAAAGCCAACATAGTTTAACATTATTGGATGGTTCTAATGGTGGATCGGCACCACCCAATCCAACCATTGATGCTGGTGTGAAAGAGGACGGCGACATAGTACCGTCTACAAGTACGGGAGCAAACGTATCGTCACCGTCATCTTTGTCTGATTCGGTAACAGAGTCACCCGTACACGTATCATCGCATGTGTTGTATTGTTCGCCTCGTGGTACCACTGGATGGCATGTGGAAAAATACTATTTAGTACCGGATCTTGTCTTCTTTCCTGAATCTGCTGTGAGTGAGAAGTTTCTTGCGGTCACATCGCCGATGGAATCATCGAAACCTCTTGAAAACACGTTGGCGCCTATTTCACGCCGACTTGATGATTGGACGGATGCAGCGACGAAGCAGTGCGTGGACAAGAACACACAAATGTTCATCTTGCCTGTTGTGTGGTACGAGGAGATTACGGAGCCTCCTGGATTCTACCAAGTATTGTATCGCACGAATTCATCTGAATTGTATGCGGCATTGGTGCAGTTTTATACAACATATCGCGGCAAATTGCTGTCATCGAGAGGCGTTGCCTATAGCGGCCCATGTGAGTGTTTGCAACATATTCCTGCGGAGCATATCAATCGGATTTGTGCATTCTTGGGGCATAATCCCGTAATTGACATGTCCAAAGTAAAAAAGAGACAGCGAGATGACTCGGAAAGCGGAGACGAAACAACAACTCCTGCTGCACCGAAAGCCAAGCGAATCAAGAAAAATGAATCGAATCAGCAGCCCACGGCGACCGAGTGAAAATAGTTCCTGGACAGTAAGTCCTATAATGTGTTTAGTACATACAGTCATTTATAGATTGAAATCATCAACATTACATAATTATGTATTATAAATTAAATGTTCTGATGAATTCGTTTTTATTACCCAGAAAACGGTAATCGCGGTGCTACTTGGTATATATGTTGGGTATTGTTGTAAGTTTTGATCATGTGGTGGGTTTAGCAAAAATGAGAACTGTAACTCCAATTGTTTTCATACGTGAATCCAAGAACAATTTATAAAGTACATGTACAAGAAGATTGACATCATCATGATAGAATTAAAAAATAGATCTTCAATAACCAGCAATAACAGGGGACATGGGCGCCAAAGAAGAGGTCCATGAAGTGGTCGTGTTTAATAGATCCATCGAGTTTGATGGATGCGAGTCCATCATCATGGACTCCACGTCAAATGACAAAGAAGAAATGAAGGGTGTTGATGTGGCACCGAGTGACTGGCTTGAGAGATCCTGCATATGCTCAGTCGTGCTGTTGTTTGCTGCCTGTACATCGGGTGATTGGTGATGGAAGGGTGATGATGGTGTTTGTTGCGATTCGTCCGCAAAATTGGTTGCGAACGGTGATAATATCGACGCAAACGAGTCCATGTATTGATCCGCAAGTGACGGTGACAATGGAGATGCCAACAACAATCCATCCACTGCCAAAGGAATCGCATTGTTATCATCCGGGTCCACCATATTAAAACCGACGACAACAGAAGATACCTGTGCAGATAATGTTTTCTCCACAGAAGCAGCACAAACATGATCATCTACGGTAGACTGAATGGGTGGAAGAATAGGCACCTGCAAAAGAGATTCGATGGTTGGATCTACCTGGAACATGGTAGCAGCGATAGTTCCTGATGAAGAATTGGCAGAATGCAACTTTGCCATTGCAGTATTAGTGGCCCGGCGTTTTGTGTTGCGAACACGAGAATTCCTCTTCTTTGTCGCAGACGATGATGGTGAAGAGGAGCAATCCATGTAGGCGGCGGTTGCTGATGGAGTTTCGGTTAACTGAAACAACAATTGATCAAACTCAGTCATGGCCTCGTCCTGCGTCATAACCATTGGCATTTGTTGCGGTGCCACAGCCGACATCACATCGCCCAGAAACAATGAGGAGAGCAACTCATCATCGTTTATATCAAAAGAAACTGTCATTGGGGCCTCATCGTTGTTGTTGTCGTCTGATAATAAATGTTGTGATCGCTGCTTGCGTTTCTTGGTGGATAATGATGAGGTGTTGGCGTGTGCCAGTGTAGACCGGTGGTTGTTGCGACGTGAATGAACAACAACATGCTCCATGTCATTCACAACGGTTGACATTATCATGTTCGTGGTATGATCGTTAGACACCGCATCTTGGTGCAATTGAATCATCAACTGCAAAGCGTCCTCGGCGCTCTGCTCTTGATAGGTTTGTTGTAGTTGCTGCCAATTGGCACGATACGCGTCCAATTCAGTCTCGTCGCTATAGATGCGATCCATGTTCATGGTAATCTCTACGATGCCATCATCCGGGCGCGGCATGCTTGGCAACGGGAGACCGCGACCACCCTTGCTATTCTCAGCGGGATGGTTGCTCTGAGTGGGACCAACGGCGAGCGACATGGACCACCACGTGTCCGGGTGGTCGATTTCGACCGCAAACAGATTGGCGTACGAGTAGCGCTGGCCATTTTCGGCACGATAGATAATCTTCCGACCACCGGCACCGGCGCGTGTCTTGTATCCTGCCTCAGCACTGACCTGAGCCACAAAGGCACCCATGGACCAGACCAATGAAGACCAGCGAGGATACTGCACCTTGAGATCGATATAATGTCCGTGAAATGGCTTGCTCAACAGAGTGACGTATGCAATGGCCTCGTAAGAAACCTTGCCATGCTCAATGACGACATCAAACTTGTTGCGACCCGTCTCGTGCAAAAATTGCACAATTTGCGCCTCAAGTTCAGCACGAGAGGATGCAGACAAATGATCCATGGTAACAAATTCCATAATTTATGTGTTGAATGATGAGAGGTATGTCGCGATACACGCGCACAAGAATATTCAAAGACCTGCAAGGCACAACAGTGGTGTGATGAATACACAACAAATTCTATTGTAAAAATGTGGATTGAAATAAAAAATAGTCTTGTCATTATTTTTGTAGATAGCAAACGACATGGTTCAAGTATCTCGAATTTGTTTGGTGACAGTAAACCAGATGGTATACAACGCGGATCAGGAGTGTGGGCATACCTTAGGAGGATAAAGAGATGTGTGATGGGGTAAGAACCAGAAATTGACTGGCGAGGGCGGCGCGCAAGCGAGGTCGCGTGCACGCGGCGCGGGGGAGGGGTGGTGGTGTCATGTGGCGTCATGTCGCGGCACCGTATCCGGGTGGGGGTATGATAATAGCGGTACCATTATTTAGTGGTGGTAAATTGTTGTATTCATAACAAATGTTTCTTTATTTATTTTAACACGATATCGTTATGTGCGTCATTGGGCGTGTGGATTTGCACTATGAAAGTGGCAATTATGGTTCAAATGTTGTTGGTTTTTGTATTTATCATTTTCAAACCTTTGGTTTTTTTGTCTAATAACACGAATTCTATTCATTGATTGAAGTGCAATATTCATCATCTTGATACAAAATAAAGCGCTAAATTATTAAGAGAACAAAATGGCGCACGAACAGACTTGTACTATTGTGCAGGATGCCAAGATACATAGTCAATCGCGCAATAGTTGTAATGTACAGTCCGATACAAATGACGGTGGTTGTGCAGGGTTTATTGCGGTAGAAGATATGGATTCTTCTTGGTTTGAAGAATGTCGTAGTCATGGTGATGATGATGGTGGATTCGTAGGATTCATTTCGGTAGAAAATATGGATTCTTCTTGGTTTGAATAATGTTAAGTAATTACTCTAATTTTATTGTAAGTAAATGTGTATATTATGTTAAATTTCCGTTTGTTTGTGCTTCATGGTAATTGAATATATAAGTCCCGTCATGTACCTTTAAAATTAGAAATTTGTAAGAACGTCGCTGCACTACGTGTTGTACCAGAATCAAGTAAAAATAATATAATCAATCTGCAAATTATGGCGTGTTTTGTGATGAAAAAACAAAGATTGAAGAAAGTGTTTGTACAAAAACCAGGTCGCATGATCCCGGTGTACTTTCAGGTTTCGTGGCGGGACTTGTATGTAAATAAATGCAATTGTGGCGTCATAGTAGATAATATTTCAAATCAAAATACGAATGAATTCTCTTCCTTAATGGTGGGATACCGATAAACAAGTATTAATTTAATCAAAACAAAGGAACTTGCGGTCCAATGTCGATGTTACAAGGGTGAGTGGTTGAAAACGGTTACAAGTCACGCCATGTAACTTCAAAGTACACTGGGACCATGTGACCTGGTTTTTGTACAGACACTTTTTTCAAACTTTGTTTTTTAATCACAGAAATACAGGACACGCCCGCCATGATCTACATGTTGGTTATATTACTTTTACTTGATTGTATTACAACACACAGTACAGCGACGTTCTTGTGAATTTCATACTTTGAGGTTACATGGCGGTACCTGCACTGTGCGGTTATATTAGAACGAACAAAAAAAAGATAACCGTTCACAGTAATTTGAGTAATTACTCAAAGAAAAAGATAATACCTGTACACGGTTTGTGTTGGTCTAGTTTAATTAGATACAGAAAAAGGATAATTAACTGTTGTTATTATTTCTGTATCTTACCAAAATTGAATCCACACATAACCAACGCTACCAGAACCACCTCGCGGATCTTGTCCTTGTAGTATACTCCCACCACCGCCACCACCACCGTTCATGATTAATGCTGGAGAAGCGTCGCGATTTGGTAACGGCGCGCCATTGCCTGCTGCGGGACCATTTCCAGCACCACCCCCACCACCGCCCATTTTACCACCTCCCAATCCACCATATTGTGGCATTGGTTGTCCAATTGACACGTCAAATGCAGCACGACCTCCTAATCCAGCATCGATTTCAGATGCACCGGGAGCGCCGCCACCAGAACCGGCATATGCAAGCACCCTCGGGAATGTTGATAATGAAAGAGGTTCACCATCATACGTTCCATTCACATCTCCATCAATACGACCACCAGATGTATCATTTTTCACAATCATACCATTGATTTCAGATCCACCTCCATCACCGCCGCGGTCAAGTGTACCTCCACGACCTCCTCTGGCTAAGACACTAAAGTCTTCAAAGATGACCTGACTCGGTTGACCATCACCACCATTTGGATTGTCCTCGCTGAGACCACCCTGTCCACCTGCACCGATAATGACCTTGATAGATGCAGGGACCGGTTGAATAAACCGATCGATAAATCCTCCACCACCCCCACCACCGCCGGGACGTGTGCCACCAAAAGCACCGCCTCCACCACCGGCACCAATTTGTACGTACAACGACTTGTCCTGTGGAATGTTTGAGAATTGAATCTCATATTCGCCGGGATCCGTAGGTACGGATTGTACAATACTCCCAATTATCAGAATTGTTTTCCATGTTGGTTCCGATAGTATAGCACCCACACTCGCGGTGGGATGCAATGATGAATCATTCGACAATGCGTTATGCAATGGTGTGGCATAGGCATCGGAATTGGAATGTTCTAATAGTCTATTGGTTGATTCCTCGTCAGTAATTGTATCGTCTGGTGAGATGGATTGAAACGTTGTTGACTGCCCATAGGGAAGAATCAGCGCCGATATACGATTTCCATCGGGCAATAGGAACCCGAGCGGATCTTCAGAAATCAACGTCAAAATGGATTGCCCGACGGCATCGAATTTGAGTTCACGTTGCAAATTATCTTTGGCGGTAGGGACTATAATCTGCGCCAACACTACGGGCGATACAATTGGCTCAACCATAATACTATCATTTCGGCTCAGTCGGGATGATATCGATGAAGAAGCAATATCGGAATTGTTCATGGGCTTGAATGGAATCTTGGCCCCATTGACACCAATTCTACTAATTTGAAGATGTGAAGTATTAGTATCCGGGTCCAATGGAGGGCCCACAAGTGTGTATCCGGCAACGTCTTCCGCCACGTTGGTGATAACGCCTTGTGTGATTTCGCCCATGGGAATACGACTGCGAATTTGGCCTGAGGCGGTTGTATCCGTCAAAACATTGTTGATCTGTACGATACCAAGCCCGCTCGATGAAATAGATGGTATGTTATCGATCTGACCCGTGTAGTTGACGCTTGTCATTTGAATAAAATCACCTGTATCATTGGCATGACCCGTGGTAACATGAATATGGGGAGTCTCCGTATTGATGGTGGTTCCAAAAGTTACATCAAAAGAACTGTTGATATTGGAATTTCCACCTGCTGTATAACACGACAAAATATCGGGTGAGACACCGGGTCCCTGTACAATTAATGAATTGGCCATGCTGCTGGACGTGATACGTCCTCCTGATAGAGCGCGATAATAATTGATAAGTGGGTCGCTCAGTTGAGCAAGCGCGCAACGTCCACGACGCCTGTTATTCTTGATGGTATTGTGGTATGATTGTTGCTGCTGCATCTGCACACCAACGATGGCAGGTACGTTGATTTGAGTCAATCCATTCAACGTGGAAATATTGCCTTGACGCCCATGAACAACATGGGATGCCACAATGGGTGCACGCACACGAGATCCAGACACGACCAAGAACGCTTGCGTATCTGTTATGACCATCTGGGCAGGATTCGAAGAACCATCTACAAAGAAGACCGTGTAGTATGGCGCATTTGCATTAGTGTTAATATCAAAAGAACGCGTTGATGATACCGACACCGCATCGCGCTGATGATTCCTGGGTTCCACCATTGCAGACATGACTGTATCGCGGACATTCATAAGAATTCTACAACCCGCAACAAACACAGTGCCATTACGCACAGATAAGGATGATAACGATTGCGGCGGAAACGTATCGGCAGGGTTGAAATTTGTTTGAATAGACACATTCTTCAACGTCAGCGTAATGAGTCCTGAACTGGAGACTGCCACGGTATCGGATGTTTCAATCGTCAAGTTACTAACCATCGTTGAAGCACCGCTTGGATACGTCGGTTCCGTATCTGCAACAATAGGGCCAATAATGACGGATCCAATATCATCTCCATTCAGAAAAATATTATGAAACAAACATACATTGTTCGGGTATCGACCTGAACGGATTTGAACAAGCCATTCTGCGCACTGCGACGATGCTTGTTGCTGTTTAGAATTATGCAATCGAATTGCGCATTGGGCCGCATTAATGGACTCAAATGGACGACTTGGATTCGCCAATTCTGCTGTGTCATTGTTACCAAAACGACAGTCAACAAAGGCTGTTCTGTTGACGGGCACAGGATTGTGCTTTGGTACTTGTGGTCGAGTACACTCATTCACATTATCGCCGTGTTTCGAACGATGTTTTGATTTTTTCAGTTGTTTGCCACAGATCGCGGAATAGGCGACATGAGCAGCAGAGGGGGACTGCATCGTGTTAAACAAAGGAAAATGGTCCGACAATATACTCGATTTTGTTTATTTTAAATAATACCGTGCAGCAATATGAACACTAGGCATCCCTTTACTGTTTATGATAGTATGAATTATTTTGTTAGAGTTTCTTTCCTTGACAATCGAATAATAATATACATGCAGCGGCACCATCATTTTTCTTGGTTTGGTGTCGGTAGTTTATGGTGCTCTGCTATTTGACGACACATGGTAATAAAATCATCCTTACTGTAGACTCCCTTGGCATAATTACATTGTTTGCAACAAGACACAACATTGTCCATTGTATATCCCTTGGATGAATCGATTCGATCGATGCCGCTCAATTGAACACCTGGAATGGGTGCCCGTCGGCAATAGGCACATGGTTGAGTGAATAGCGCCGTACATTGCTCCAATGTGAGCGACCATTCAATATGTTTCACAACGGTTGCGCGATACTTGTATTTCTGATACCGACACGCGATATTTTGTCGGTATTCCGTTCGGTAACGGCGCCGATGATGAAATGTCTGTTCTTGTAGAGAAGGTGCTGCCAACGTCGATACATGACGACAATTATTATTATCTGTATTTACAGCATATTTCAGGTCTTCTGCTGTGGCAAAATATCGTGATACGACTCGACCCGTACTCAATAAAATGAACGATGACGATACACGGTGTGACTGTTTTCGGTGCATGCTGTAGAAGTGCAAATATTTACTGGTGAATAAACAACTCGAGTTATTGTATCCACCAAATAAATAATTATTTTCTGCATCAATTTTATGTCCACGCAAAAATTGTGATGGACGTATATATGATTGGAAAATCAGAGGTCGCATCATTATTGACCTTTCTTTTGATCACGACAAATAACCAAAACAAATATCAAAACCTGAATAGTGTGTATAAATAATCTCGAGTTACAATATTGGGTGCCATTTTTCATATTTTACGTTTAATTCCGTGTGCTGTTCTTTTTTTGAAGTTTGTGTGGATGATATGTATATATATATAAATACAATGAATCACAATATACATAAATAGTAACTATATAAAATATAATGATTCGCAGATTATTTCGAAAACGGTGGCCCTGCGCGGATTTCTTCCATTCTACTGTGTAGCCAGTTCAGTTCTCCTGGTGTGAGTGGTTCCCTTTTACAGAGTCGAATCAACAATTGTTGTTCTTTTTGTTTAATATGTTGTAATTAGTCATCACGTATACCATACGCGGCACAGGCAAGTAACTGAACCATTGGATGATTGGAACTGCATGTTCTCCTGCATGATACCCAACTAATCTGTAGTATCGTCAGTTTTTACAAGGATCCGAACTTTATTGTGTATGAAAACATTATTTTGTTTATTTTCTATTTTCAACTGTGGACAACTACAAATTATATACTTCACCCAGATACATACAAAATATTATTTCATCCATCAGGAATGATATATTCTCAGACATATACATTTTTAATAGTGTCATGATTTACAGAATACAAACACAGGTTCATACCGTTGGCGGCTGCGCATTGTTTCTTGATCGCTCGGTCGGGCCTTGATCGGCATGACATACAATGAATGTACCGACATGTTCAACGTTTGTAGAGCATATATACACACATCCGCGCATAGGGATGCGTCGGGCTGATTCGATGTCGCCGGTGCGCCCATGATGTTGATAGCAAGAATACCTCCTTGACGCAACGCATTGTAACATAATCGCATCATGGGAAATAAAAATCTATTGCGCCATTGGTCATACAAAGGATACCTTATGTTGGACTGTGTGGATTCTTGATTATTGTACTGTTCTTTGGTAAAATATGGAGGTGATGTAAATGCAAGATCATAGCCAACATTTTCACCAGATCGTGCGTCTAGTGGCAAATGAGATATGAGCGAATCAATCGAGACATCTTCGGCTGGCTGACATATAACGGTGGCCGTCTTTGGACCACTTGCGCCATCAACCGCATATGGGAAATGTCGTTGCAGCCAACGAATCATTTGTTGATATGGCTGCTGTAGGCGTGTATTCGGATCAATTCCAACATATGTTTGAATATTTCGACTTGTCCAGGCTCCGAGGAGGCGTCCTCCAAAGCCCGCACATGGATCTAACACGTGCTTGACCGTACCGGGAGGCCACATTTCGTAAAACTGACGCGCCACTACAGGTAGAAAGTTGGTACCTGTTCCAAATCGCATATGGTACGCATTACGCCAGAGACGATTGTCAATGAATTTGGCACTTCCACGCGGATCACGACGCGGAATTATATCACCATCAACATTATTGTCGTCGTCTTCCTCAACATTGCTATTATCATCGTCGTTATCATCTGCAGCACAAAAGGACACTTTATTCAGTTTGCGACGTTTAGGGTCTGACTTGACAGATGGTTTTGGTGTTATTGATTTTTTCTGATGCCGCTGTGCTTTTGTTTTGGGCGTGTTAAGAGACATGAAGGCAGCCACGAGTTTTTCTCTCAATCCATTATCGGACCAGACATCCTCATAGGAGTGCTTGCTAGTTTGGCATGTCATAAGATCCATAGCAGGCTGCATAAAGTGCAGACAAAATCGACTGCCATAGTTGCTGCGACGAAATGTGCCCACATTATGAATAACATCACGAGGCCACACGGTCACAGGAACATTGACCCGATCAAGCACTTGGGCTGGTGTCAAATGGGCTGTTTGATGAGTCGCACCGTTCAACAAACTTTGTCGCAACGTATATACATCCTCAAACAAGATTCGTGGAGGATGTTGTACCAACGGAGGACCATGCGGGAATTTGCTTCGCATCCACTGGCTAATCACACGTGTTAACAAACTACGATCTTGTTCTGTTCGCGCACAACAGTGCATAAGCACTTGCCAATCCGTCATTGGAATCAATAATTGTCCACTGCTCCGATTGTACTCATATGATCGAGGATCGTCATCATCTCTGGGTACTTGAGTTTTATCTGCGTGTGTAATCATCGTACTTGAAATATTGTTGCTGTCGTCGTCCGACAACCAATATTGCTCCAACCACTGTGGAACGTTGTCGATGGACAGGGATTGCGAGTGTTGGTTATGTGATGATTTTGATGCTGGTACGACCAACGATGTCGATTGTGCTTCATAAAGTCTTTTCCGTTTGGCACCACCACGACGCCGCGGCTCTGTTTCTGTAGATATTGGAGATATTTGCGGTTCTCGTGGTGCCGGCGATAACAGCGTGTCTGGATTCGAATAAATAAGTTCAGGTGACAACACACTAACATTCTCATTCACGAGACACCCCGGAATAACAGCAACACCAATCATCATATATATATATATACCAATCTGAAAAGAGAACACTAATCAATGCTCCAACAGATTCCAATAAAAGAAAACCTATATAAGAAGAATGAACAAATAGCAAACAACATCATATTTATTGCAGGTTCCAGAATTATACCGTTAATGTTTTAATTCTCATTTTATGTGATGTACTAATCAATCCATCATTCTACAAATTAATATATATTATATCTTACTACAATCATATTACACACCCATTTGTTGAAGAATGTCCTCAAAAGTTTGGATATCCTTCAACTGTTGTTCAACATTTCGGCGTGATTTCTGAATTGCATTCTTGAGCACCTCAACATGTGCATGCAACAAAGCACCCGACTCATCAGTGCTGTTTCCGGAAGCGGCAATGAGTGGAACCAGTTCAACACGCGGGACTGATGCTGATGATGCGACTGCAGTTTGTTTGGCATTTGCATTAGTATTCGATACCGTTGAAGTTGATTGCTGTCCTGTCTGTTCCAGCACAGTGAGTCGTGATTCCCAATCTTTCAGTAAAAATTGATTGGCAGTCGAATTTGTCAAAAATTTTTGGGCAGAATCAAATATCTGCCGAGCCTCTGGAATACGTCCGTGTCCCATGTACAGGTCGCTCAAGTAGCGTGCCTCAGTAGTAAAGTTGCTAAACATTCCCCGCTGTATGTGCAGAGCCATGGATTTTTGAATAATGTCCACAACATCAAGATTGTATTCTGACCACGAGGAGAACCGACGAATGTTGCCACTCGCAGTCATTATATCGCGATCCTGCAAAAATCCGGGAATATCGGTCGCATGGCGGTTCTCAAAGTCAAAAAGAATCTTGTACAACTCAATCATTTCTTCTTTGTTACCGTGTGCGATGCGCAAGTTGATCTGACCAATCAATTCATCACGTGCTGGTTCAAAATTTTTACTCTTAATGAGATTATCGACACGTAACGTAATATCACACAAGTCTTTCATATTATTAATTTCTCCAACGGGTTGTATGTTCAAAAGCAAATATGTATGTGTGAATATAAAACAATCTGTCGAAATGACTGGCTCAATGTATTGCAGTCTCCACAGAAAGATCAACTGATCTGAATTATTTTTCAAAGTTTCTTCAAACGTCGTAAATAAAATCAGGTATAGTGATATTTATTAACGTTTTATACACGGTTACATTTCGTATACGAATATATATATATACAGGTCCCGCCACGTAACCTCAGAGTACATTTTGACCGTGTAATCATGTTTTTGTAAAAACACTAGATTAAAATTTTATTTTCTTATAACAAATACACAGAACACGCTATAATCAACACATTAGTTATATTATTTAGTTAATCCTTAATGCGATACATAGTACACCGACGTTGCTATGAATTTCTTACTTTAAGGTTACGTGGTGTGACTTGTATATATATATATATATATATATATATATATGACAGAAATATCAACTTAGGAATCCCACTATTTTATTGTTTGTGTTATGCTCAAACCCCACACACTCCTTTTGTGTGCAAATACTGCATGGCAGATATGCCTGCATCCCTCCAGTAATGCTGCCGACCGTGTATCTTGACAAAGTTATATCTGTACTGTTCCATAAATGACGAATTATCGACCCACTCTGGTTTATAGGCCTGTTCAAGATACACGTATAAAACAAGCATATCCCACAAATGTCGAAGTATCGAATCATCAGCGGGTGGTGCCTCACGAACCCAAACAGACCGACAGTACAGTTGTGGATTATATGGAATAATTTGATTATCATGATCGTGCTGGTGTTTTTTGTTGTTTGTATTTGCCAACACCACGTGCCACTCCCCAGTTGTGGCATTCAATCGTTCCGACAATCGGAGTGGGAAATATGTTGTTCCAAAATCAATCAAGTAGAATCGGGGTGGTTTTGCCACCGTTGCTGTAGCATCGTCATCATTCCACCGAACCATGATATTGTTCGCCTTTAAATCATGATGAATGGCACCTGTCTCTGAAAATAATTGCAATAAGTGCGCCAAATTATTGGCATCCTGTTTAGTGGCTTTAAAATGCTTTAGATACCGATCCAATGTCATATCAAGTTGCTCCATGACGATTACACACAGTTCAACAATATCACCCGTCTGCTGACATTGGGCAGGACATTGAAACGTGGCAAACACACGCGGACCGATTCCTAATTGTCCCATATATTTGCCAATCAGATATTCGTCGCGTGTCATCGTGACACCAAATTTAACTACGGCACGACACGACTTGAAGTAACAGGAATGATACGTGCTACCATAGGATCCTTCTCCTAATAAAGATCCTATACGAATGTCTTGAACATCCATAAATTGCCGATCAATTGTGAATGTCTGGCCACGATGCCGCAAACCGGCGCGAATTGTGCACGTTGCATTCGGCGTAGTTGCCGGATCTAAACATGGACCCTCCATGGCGACTTGTGTTGTCGGCGACAACGCAACTGCCGAATGGCCTTGTTTCTGTTGCCATAACAGTGTAGTTCGGGGAGATTGTATCACCCCACGATCTTTACGTTGTTGCTGCTGTTGCACGCGTTGGTTGCGTAGTAGTAGCGCAGGCTCGTCCGCATCGAATGATGACGTATCACTATCCGTATTATCATCTACGGTACGGGAACTACGTGTGTTGCCGCTTGTGCTATTGTTAGTATTGTGGAATCCATAGTCGGCAGAACTATCATTAAACGTTATAACTAAAGGTGGTGCAACACTGTCGACATTGCTTCCATCATTACCATCATCGCCGTTGGATAATGCTACACGCCCCAACAAAATATCACTATTTTGACGTGCTTTTTGTTTGCGGTTAGGTACGTCCCTAGAGGAGAAAGAGTGATGATCAGGCGTCACAGAAAACGATGTTGCCGATGTCTCGTGAGACGACGGCTCAGGTTCGCCGCGGTACTGTTGCTGTCGCCCAGGGGTCATTTCTCCAGGTAATACGTTAACTTGATTCGACGAATTTTTAATTGTTAGCGCGGCTTGTTGGGTAAATAAAAGATAATAGATGGCCAATGCATCTTCTGTGATTGCTGCCAATGTGTTCAAATACGAAGAATATAATGGATCATTCCGCATGCGCTGTATATCTGCTTCACCATTTTGGTATAGAAAACGTCGATGAATGTCTTGCAAAAGATCGTGCATGTCGCCGCGGTTGAACGTGCGACGACGATGGGTTAATGCAGCGCGCAACTCCTGGAGGACACCGCGTGTGTTTTCTGAATCAGTCACGCTGACCAACGACGAGGCAACACCTGAGTACGACGAGGTGGTGGTTGCTGTGTCTGCACTAGAGTTTGATAATGTCAAGGGTTCGGACGACGAAGATGATACGAGTGCTGACGATAAACAGGACGACCCTCGTCTTGATATGGTTGTGCCAATTGCCCGTGTTGGCCGCATCGTGGTTGGAACAACAGGGCCTCGACGATTTGCAATCGCATACCCAGCACGCGGAGTACGACGAACAGAAGACATGTATACGCAAACAATGATAATGCAGTCGTTATGTGCAAAAAAAAACAATCAGAACACCGCGATGGCGAGCAAGTACCGTTGCTATTTATTTTATTACACATATGTATTTATCATATATATAGACTCTTCATGTATACTACATGCAATGTCCTTTTTTGTTTAGTGTTAGTGTCATTATTTTCTGCCGAACTGAATATTATCTCGGAGCACAAAACATACATGGATATGAATATTTTGGGAACAGCAACTCATGTTGGTATATTATAGAGACAATCGCCCCAATAGATTACTCGAGTTATATATAACCCATTATTATTCTGGTGAGTCAATCCTACTGCCGTGTACTTGGCTTTCGTAGTCGAGGAACATGAACATAACATATGTAATTATATTACCCAGTACAAAAATTCATAGAGTGTTTGTTCAGTGATGCATAATTCAACTACATATGACAACTCGAGTTATATTATGCAGTCTTATATGTATTATTGATGGTTTATATCACTCTGTGTAAAACAATACCCACAACATTGCTACACTATATCGAGAGTGTACCTCAACGGCGCGACCTAAATAGATGTCTACCCGTGATTATATATGGTGTAAATATAACTCGAGGTGTTCATATGGCATAAATAATATTTAATTTGGATAATTGATTGTCCAGTACGGCCGCCTACATGGGCATGAAGTTTGTATTATATACTCGAGTATTACATAGAGACACCTGAGGTAGAATTAGGCATATTCTAACAATAGCAGTAAATATTATATATGGTCAAAAGTATACGAAGTCACAGAACTTGTGTTGGTTTGTGTGGGGTATACTACTGTAAGATTTCTTTTTTGCCAAAATAACTATGCTCAAAGAACCAGTATATATAACTCGAGTTATATATACGTATTATATATAGGGATGTAGGGTCTAAGTAAATACAATACTATGAGTAATCTCGAGTCTGGCGGGAGGTTGCGAATAAAATACATATTGTTCGAGATGGTAATGCAGATATTTTCGCTCAATGTTTAATTTAGTGTTCAATATATCTATCGACGGTTTGCTTTGGTTAATCTATTGATCTATTCAGTGCCGTTTGAAAAGCGTCGTGCAAGTTTGAACGTACGTTTTCGACCATTATTGGCACAGCGGTATCACTTTATGATAGATAATATCTAAATATTTGTTGTGATAAGCAGGGTTGTTATTTGTGGATACTGTTATCTGAGGTCTTGTATCATTATCAATAACAAAGAATGGAATCGTACAAGTCGCTCCTTGAAGAACGTTTGGTTGGTGGTCAATTGAATATTACATCTTTTGGTACTTATTTGCCGCAACGTTGGTTGACGGGTGTTCAAGAGGACTGTGCGTCGCTGGTGCCGGTTGCCATTGTTGACTTGCAGTCGATTGGTACTGCTACTTCGGATATTACAAAGCCGCCAGTATTGGGACGTGATATTGTGGCTGTTGTCGACGTAAGCGGAAGTATGAGCACGTCCATGTCCACGGTGCGCAGCACTCTCAGCCTGTTGGCCGAGTCACTGTCACCACAAGATCGTCTGTCGATTGTGACGTTTTCCACAACGGCTCAATTGTTTTGGCCGATGACGCCGATGAACAATGATATGCGAGAGACGCTCAACTACCACTTGAACCAGTTGACTGCCAATGATCAGACAAATATTTCGGCGGGTCTTGAGTTGGGTCTAACTCAATTCAGTGGTCTCACGCATCATGAGCGTGCCGACGAAACACGGTTGAAGATTGTTTTGTTGTTGTCTGACGGCGACGCCAACGTGGGTGTTAGTAAGGCCGCCGAAATGTCCAAGTTTGTGGAGACGAAACTACCGCAAATCTTTGCCAAGAATCCTTCCGTGGTTCCGTATATTGTTATTCATTCATTTGGATACACGGCGAACCATAACGCCGAGTTGATGCGCACCATTGCTACTCTGGGTCCTGCTGGTGCCGGGCGTTACTATTATTTGCAGTCGCGTGACGACATTGGTTCTGGTATTGGTGATGCACTGGGCTCCTTGAATAATGTTGCTGTCATGGGCCTTTCGTTGCGCATTCCCGACGCGACTGATATGACCTTTTATGAGGGTGTCGCATCAACAGCATCTTCAGGCAAGACATATTGCACAGTTGGCTACCTCGGAAGTGGCGAGCAGAAGAACATCTTATTGACCGCAAGCGGTCACGCATCTGTGGTTTTTAACAACATCCTGAACCATGCGAATACTGCATATGTTCCAGTGCTGTGCTCGCTTAGTGTCCAAGACCCAGCCACGGGGGCCTGGAAGTCACACAAGGACGTGGAGATTGTTTGTCCCCTGCTGCCTACGGAGAGTGAGGATTATGGTCCTGTGTCGGTTCATCTTGCGACACATGTATTGCGTGTCCGCACCAGCGAGGCGCTGTATGCTTTGGGCACGCAGCGATCGAGTGCAGTCAATCTTGGTGAGGCGGTGCATGCGGATCTTATTGCGTTGTTGACGGAGGTTCGTCAACAGCAGGCGCAGTTGGACGAGCATCATGTTGGAAAGCATTTGCGCGTCATGTTGGCGACGGACGAGAATATTCTCTCCCAGTTGGAGAATGATTTGGGTGTCGCATTGGAGGCACACTACCATGGCCGTGTTACGGTACAAGACCGTATTCGTCAGCAACAATATTCGCACGAACATGCGCAGCAACGTTCGGCAAGTAGCACGACCCATTTGCGCGCCACCTACACGACGCCCGATCAAGAAGCCATGCGTGCCAAATTTGCTCGCGATTCGGGTATTCCCACTGCCGCTGCTGCTGCTGTGTCGTCCAATTCGGCCCGTGTTGTAGACGAGTTGGAGAAGGTTATTGAAAAGGAGTCGATTCGTGAAAAGCAAAACGTGCCCGTTCAGGATGCAACCGTTGTGCTCTCTGCAGAGGAATGTGCCAAACGTGTCACAGTCGATATGGACTGTGTGTGTTTTGTCATGCACGACAATTGGCGCGAGTGCAACCTTGGCATGGGTCTGTTGGTACACCCTCGCACCATGCGTGAACGCTATCGTGGTTTGATTCCTCAAGTCGACATGATTCACGACTATGTCAGCGTTGATGCCTTTAATCGTGGCGCCTCGGCGGTGGTGAACCAATATAATCTGGACACGGAGCAGGGCAAGAAGAGCATTTTGCCCTCGTCGACGCGCTCCAAGATTAATGCATGGCTGCCGCTCTATATCAATCCAACTCACTGGAAGTATGTGCGTCGCTATGCGCCCGCAGCGCTGTCCATTATTGCCACGGGTGCAAACGACAAGTTTCAACCAATGCACGCGGTGTGGATTTGCAGCAAGTTGATGTGTCAGGCCGTCGTTCAATTGATGAATGGCAAGATGCACATGTCGGATCATGCCATTCAGCAGTATTGTGATATTCATCGCCTGTTCTTGGAGTTGCTCACGGAGTATCCGGACATTGCGCAGTCTGCCAGCAACAAATTGGCCGATTTTGTTAACATGCCATGGAAGCGTGGTCGCGACTTTACGCCCGACATTGGTAATTTGATTCAGTACCTCTCTGTGACGGACAAGGTGACGTGGAATGAGTTTCGCGATGCGTACATTCAGGAGTCGCAGCGTCGTAGTGCGCGTTGGCTGCACAAGCGTTTGGAGGAACTTGGCCTGCCCGCCCTGACCGAGGAGATTGTGCACCGCAATGACGCGCAATTGGTCGACTTGTGGTACAAGGCATCCAAGGTTTCGATGGATCTAATGTTGTTCAATCTCATGTTTTTGGAGCACGTGGCGCGTCCTTCTGGTTGCACCATTGATGATGTCAAGAAACGTTATGATCGCACGTGGGGCCGCCTATCAGAGGCCACCTTGCAGCAACTCAAGTCGGCTTGCAAGGATATCCAGGCCGTCGACTCAATGTCCGAGGCCTATAAGCGAGCCGGCGTTGCCCACTATGCCGATATTCACACGCTCGCCGACGATATTCGCTGGGCGCTTGCTCACGAAAAGGAATTACCCGTTCCGCATGAACTGCGTACTTGCAAGGACGAGGCCAAGTCATACCAGTTGTATGCGCAGCACGAAGCGTGGCGCAAGTTGCAGGAGTCCAAGTCCAATGCTGTCGTGAGTGCCAATACTCGTGTTGCAGCCACGGATCGCGTATTGTCTAAGGTGTTTGAGTATGGTCGTCAGCATCAGCAAGTGACCGTGCAAAAGGTGCCTCGTCATCCGGATACCGAATCAATGCTTTTGTCTGATGTGTTGACCTGTCTGGAGTCGTTGGCAACTGTCGATTCGGATCCCGACGCTGCTACGATGCTTTCTGAGAATAACGGTGTCTGGCAGCGCTTGTTGAAGTGGTACAAGGTAAAGAACAACTCTACTGCTGTAAATACTGCGCAGGGTACTGATTCTACTACGGTACCTGCATCTTCATCGTCACATCCACGACGTCAGCCTCACCTGGTGTATACACCTCCCAATTCTGGGGGATATGTATGCTCCATTGTTCGACAGGGTGCAGATGCCATGGATGTTCCTCACAATATTGTGGTGAAGAACATGTTTTTCCGCTACAGTGACGCGTGTTTGCCCGTACTGGTCGTATCAAATGGAACCGATAAAATCGATTTGGATGTCATTGAGGATCGCATGAAGCAGTTGAACATTTCTACAGTCAATGTCCCTACAGTAGGACAACCCCATTATAATCACTCCATGGGCCTCGCACGTCCTGGAGACATCTCACTCTACACGGGCTACACTGATATGTCGTTTCCAGTGTTTGGACTCATCACGGATCCCACGGCCCCGTTGCCATTGACAGTGTTTGTGAATCGTCGTTTGATCTCACAATACAACAATGACATTGTCTACACGGTGCCGGGCTCACGTAGGTATGAATTGGGTATCACTGCACAAGATTTGCTTGAATTGATGGGTGGAGTGGCCAATGTGCATGTTGTCGATTGCTAATATGTGAGTATTAGTAATGTGCTAATAATTATGTTGCCAATAAATCTATGTATATAGTGTTTCCATGGAAAATGATTCCTTTTATGGATTTTGGATTGTCCTGAGCAGTTATTGTTTTTGGTAATCTACAAAATATATTGTTTGTTGTCATGTTGTACGAACAGGATTAACCATCTGCACAGACACTGTATTTATACCATTGATGCTTGTTTCTCAAGAAATAACAAAAATCCCTTGAATACTAATATTTTGTATTGTTGTTGTATTTGTTTTGTGTTCATGTTGGTATATTCAGACTTCAATTCCTCTGTATGCGTATCACAAGTATATCTATTTGGTGTTGCTAAAACGGAACAGTATTCTTCAAGTCGGGTACGTAAGTAAATCCATTCGCCGTTGTCGTTGTTGTTCTTTGGTTTTGGCTGAATTTAACATTTTGGTGAATTGTGCAACACTCCACTTTGTTAACCAAGATGATATGCGCGGTAAATATGATTACTTGTATTGTAATGAATAAATATTATTTGTTGAATTGTTATCACACACAACCAAAAAAATTGAAAAAATAGGCACGCACGGAAATTTACTATTCTTTTCAATGAATGTTATGTATATCTCGAGAACTCGGGTCTGTTTGTCGCATAGCGCAGTTCGGTTATACAACTAAACAATAATTTTTATCATTGCTTCTCTTGATCCATTTATCGGCAGATCCGAAAACAATAGTTTTCTTTGAATCAACGCACTGGTATTTTATCTTTGTTCGATGGCCGTCACTACCATCTCTTTGTGTGACGGTAATCCCGCTGTACTTAATTGGTGGACTTGTTCTGGTGGCGGTACATGCCAACTTGCATCGGATACCACCACCAGTATCCATCTGCAACTCCATCAGCAGCAACAAAATGCCAACTGGGTCGCGTCAGAATCTAGTCTCAATTCTACAATACCTTTTGATTATACGTCGCCATCGCCACAGCAATTCTTGCAATGCGTATGCGACGCAGCGTTCGCCAATGTGCCGCCGTTGTGGTTGGTTTCAGCCAACGTATCTATTGGCGATTGTCACATTCATGGTCCTGCGCGTAATGTGCTATTGTGGATTGCGTTGGTGTCGTGTATTTTAGGCTTTGCATACACACTCATTCGGATGGCGGTCGCACTGCCTCGTGGCAGTGTACTGTGTTGTTCGTCGTTTGTTGCGGCGTCCAGTCTTGGATTTCGTTGCAAGCCCGTACATCGTGGTCTTGTACGTATGTCGCGTCGCAACAAGCAATGGTCGTGTGGGTGTTGCGATCATCCTTCATGTGATAAGGATGGTAATTCGGTCGAACGTGCAGCAACTGAAGATGACGACAAAAATCGACATGACAATCATTACCACCGGCAAGATAATAATAATAGATCATCAACTGTCCAGAACAACAAAAAGGACGTCTCATCGACACCCATGCTTCTTCCAGCGGTGCAACAGATTCTTGCTGCGCGAGGTATCACCATTCACGCCGGGCTGAGTCTATTGTGTTTGGGTATTTATTTTTTGTTTGCAGTATGTCTGCCCTTGGATTTGATTCGGGTGCGTTTATACGACTATTATATGATTGCATTTGCGTGTGCCTTCAAGTCTAGCAAAATTTAGTATGATTATTTTGGTTGACTGAGAAAAGTGACTGATGTAAGTTTGAACATATTACCCGTTTGTCTGATCCATTTTTGTGTGCATTACACAACCGTGTAGACGTTCTACCCCACATTGTATGGTTTTTTATGGGCCTGTCTTGGGTTTGGTATTTGTGGAGTTGCATTCTTTGCAGCGCATATTAGTCAACGTCAAGTAACTGTTGCTTCAAGTCGAGCGTTTCGCCATGTGTCAATGACATCATCGTCGTCGTCAAATGCACACATACCATCCGTACTGGATCGTGTTCAACGATGCCTGTCTATTGGTAGACATTTAACGTTGGTATCATGGATTTGTTCTTGTGCAACCATGTTATCTGGTATCTCGTTGGTGGCCATCTATTCCAACGCCACAATGCAATTTAATAACTCCCCGACGTTTATCGTTGGTAATAATGAAGACAATTCTACGCATACGGACACTGCTGGTGGTGGTGGTGCTGCTGCGACAATTTTGTTTCAGTGGCAATTGTTGGGTGTTCGACTATTCAGTATGGGCATGTGTATCGGGTGTTGCCTATTTGGTCTCATTACAGTGGTGTCGGCATCGTACATCTTACACATTCTTGATATGCATTTGAAGCAAGTATCACTCTTTACAAATGATACCCATGCTACAAAGCGTACCGTCGCTGATGGTGACTCGACATCCACCTCCTCTAAACAGCAACGCGCATCAAATCGCATCCTGGCCGTCATGATTAAACTACGTCGTCTGCGCACGTTGGTCATTCTGTGTCTTGGATTCTCACTCAGCCTGGGCGTCATCTTGTTTGTATTGCCAGGTGTTATTGAGTATTTGTTTCCTGCGTGTATTATTAACGCGGCCATTCTCTTACCACTGTATTTGTCCATCGATAGTGGTGTTCCTTCACGTCCCGCGTCGACATCATCGTCATTGTCCGTCTCGGATACCAACAAGGCAAATCATATTCGCCGTGTGAGTTCGGCAAAACAACAACAACAGTCGGGTAGCGGTTTCAGAAATGCTCGCTCAATCAGCACGGACGATGATAATATGGGCAAGACAACAGTGAAGAATCAACAACACAGTGCCATTATTGCCCATTCTTCCTCTTCGAGTCCAAGATTGCAACCACACATCTCATCGGGGGTGTTGCGAAGCGGCAGCAACAATAATTCGCAATCTTTGTCATTGACGCGGTCCATCGATACGTTTCTGGTTCCGGTTCACACAGCACCCTATCGGTGTGGTCCTTGCTTCCTGACTGGACCGTGGGCTTTCACATTGTATGGTGACAGTAGTGGAAGCGATACCGGTGGCGATATGGACAGTCGCGATTCCACAATTCATAGCAACAATCGACACCCAAGTAGAACACGTTCTTTTGAACTCTCTCATTCGTTGGAAAGTGGTAGTACAATTTTGTCAACCGGGACTTTACCGGTACAATCTCCTTCATTGTTAGATCTGACATCACCATCCTCCATTTCATATGGTACTATTCAACCAGATCCGTCGGCATCTTTTTCTTCCTCTTCGTCGTCTACAACACACTCATCCACACGATCACAATCCGCGGGAGTAATTCCCGACACCACATCATTATCGGCAAATCATGAATTATTGAGTACAACCCGTGTTTCGAACGAACATACAATTGCGTCCCTGACACGTCCTGAAAAGAAAAAGACCGTGACTGGCAGCGATGCGCATGTCGCATCTGTGTCTACAAAGAAAGGACACAGTAGTGTGTTACAGTCGTCGGTGGTAGCAGAAGGATATACTAACGAATCGACCACACCAAACCAGGACGAATGCTCGCCAGATCATCACCATCGTCACATACGTCCTCTGTCAACGATGCATGGTCGGGTGGTTGTTGAGCCAATGTCAACCATGCGAGGACGTATCCACGCAGCACCACTGTCCATTGTTCATGGCCGTACGCCAATTCAACCCATGTCCGTCTTTTCGCGCCGGGACTCGTTTCCGCAACAAATGGTGTCGGCACCGTCATTGTCGAGCAATATTGGAGTGGGCGAGGCATCGTCATCATTGTTTGCGTCTGCGACGAATGAAAACCCAAATCATAATAGAGTGGTATGTTTTTATTATCATTCAATGATTAATCTGTATATAATCATTATCAGACTTATTGTTGTTGGCAACTTATATCAATAACCGTATTATCACATCAACAGGTGGTCGAACAAAAGAAGAACAAGAAGAAGAGAAAAGGAAAGGTTGCCAGTGGCAATACAAGTCATCACCACCGCCGCCAACATTGTGAGCACGATTCGAATGGAGTTCTCAACCAGAATGATTCACATACATCTGCTCCAGATGTGATCATTGACATGCGTAAATATCACGATTGGGAGGGTATGACTAATGAACGAGACCAACCCGTCCACAATGCCTTTAACAGTGAACTGAAAAAGGTGGTTGCTGCGGAGGAGTGCATCACTCATTCTGAAGATTCCCTATCAACAACACAAGATCGTAACACGCTGCATGGAATTCTAATGCGCGCAAGTATTGCTTCACAATACATGTCAACAGAAAGACACTCTTCTGCAGAATTATCCATGTCGACTTCTCTGTAATATATATATGTAAGATTTTATAGTATGTCTAATTGATTTATATTCGTATAGATAATATATGTGAGATTAATTACACAACAGTACTCATTGTTGGATCTACGATTGTATTTCTTTTGTACATACAAAATTTATTTACAATTATGATTATTTTTTTCTGGTGAGATATGTTCGTGCCACATGACAGATTATAATAATTACTGATATTGCGACCAGTCTAGTGTACATTGTGTTTCGTTAATGACCTGATCTAAAGATATATGACCGTCGAATGTATCCTCAGATAGTCGTTTTGACAATATCGTTAAGGAGCCGCCACTTGGTGACAAATTATGAATTTCAGACCACTCTGATGCAGTCGGCATGGATTCTGGTAATGGTGTAGTACTTGCAAAAGCAAGCACATTTAAGATACCTCCACGATAATGAATCAACAAATCAACGTATGGAACGCTTGTTTTGCATTCCCATTGCGATGGGCACGCCTCACAAGTCTGTCTGGCGTGGAGGATTTGGTATTTTGCACCTGGTACCGCTGTGATGGAATTTGACATTTGATGATATTCTTTTCCGCACATCAAACAAAAGAACGGAGTGTACAAACATCACCTTGGTTCTAATCGCAAATCACAATCTAAAAAGAGTACAAAATAAACATCAAACATGATTATATGTATTTACATTTGAATTGTACTATGTCACTGAAGATACATATATCTACCTCGAGGTGGCAATCTATGTACAAATCCATAAAGATAATAATATGCATTCGTACTTCAACAAATACAACTGTCAAACAAGGTGCTATTCATCAATCATCCACACACAAATCGTCTGCTGTTATCGGCTCGTATTCATTCAAGTCGAAGTAAGGTCCAGTATAAAGACGTTTCGCATATTCCAAACCACCATCCACAGACAACTTGCCACACGGGCAAGAAACAAAATCATGCACATGTTTACTCTCGATCGCGATTCTACACGACAAACACAACGCACGATTACGTTTTAATTCACCATGTCGGTCAATCTTATGTGGAACTGGTTCTCTTGGTTTTACGGTATCCTCCTCATTATGATACAATACACATTCGGACATGATAACCGGGAAGGCTTCCCGTTACAATGAATAATAAAAGATATGTTGTATATTACACAACTGTGAACAAAAAACCCAAGAACACCCACAAAGTAGTGTGTTCACATAATAACAATACAACTTATTTGGATAAATATAACTCGAGTTATATATACACAGTAAGCAGGAACTTGATTGATCTTAGTTTGTTCTCCAGCAATACAATAACATAATCAACTCACTGACAAACAAGAAATAAAACCTTAAACCTATTATATATCTAATTAAATAATCATATAGATGCCAACGTGTGTCGCATTGCTATAACTCGAGTTCGTTGTAGGCGTATAATATGAAGTTCATATAATTAATTGTATGAAATGTACCTGCAATATATCCCAAAAACCAATGATTTTGTACAATATTTAACCAGTGCATATATTCATTTTTGTGTAAATCAGTATTGTGTTGATAACGAGTTATTTTCTACATTTGACTTTCCCGTTGTGTGTATTCTTTACTGCGATCAAGACATATTTGGGTATTCTACACAACAATGGCAGAAACATTGAAATCGTGCGAAGTTTGTCATGGGTCTCAGCGTAAAACAGGACACTGTGTTGCAGGAGACAAGCAATACATCATTTCGACGGTATGTCCCGAGTGCGTCCCAAGACGCCCATGCTACCCAGGAGCGGTGAACACCACACCGGATGCAATTGTGCAACGTTTTGAAACCATTGCCAAAGATACCGGACTAGGTCCTGTCGAGTGGATCTTCGACGATGATTCATCGCCAACTTTTTCGCGCAAGTTTCACTATAATATGGCTATTATTGCGGGTAACGATTCCGAAACATTAGATTTGCTGACTTACAAGAATAATCCACCGTGTGACTCTTGGGACAAACTACTATGTATTATTCTGCTCGAACTAAAACAAGAACTTGAGAAACAACAAGAATCATCCGATCCGTCTGTCCAGACAGACTTTGGATTGGTGGCACTCATCCACAAAGTAGAGAATGAGAATTGCTATGTTGTATATTACTCACCCCATTATGAGAAATTTGAATAGTTATTATAACATTCCTCCATTGTAACAAATAACAATTTTTCTAATACATCTATATCATTACTCATGTTTAATTACACACTATAATGTTGAGTGATAGTCTATGGTCTTTAGTGCGCCGTCTCGGATCCAAGAATCCATGAGACCACACTGGTGAGCCAACGCAAGCATGCGCCATTCATCTGGGGAGATACGTGATCGGGATGATTCAAACGTTGATATGATTCGATCATACATCTCATTATTATTTGGCACCGTCGTTAACGCCTTCGATGATTGCACTGTGTACTCAAGTTGCTGATTCTGAGCATATTGTAAAGATTGTGGTGTCTCGTTGTATCTAACCTTTTGATAGATAGCGGTCAACTGCTGATAGACGGCTACAACATCACCACCCTGTGCATTCCATGGCATATGGAATAACTGGCGACAATCGTTTTCTGGTGTGCAAGTACCGTTGTGATGCATACCATCCAGTTGACCATTGGGACATTGCTGACCACATCCGCTGCAGAATGATATGGCGCACATCGTGTTTGGGCAAGTTCCAATCAAGGGCAATGGTCCGTACTTCTGCCGATCGTACGTAAACATATGACGGCAATGAGGACACAACATTTGAACTAACCAAGGCCTCTCTGGATCCGGCCGACAAGGACAATTGCTTGGCGGTTTATGTTTTGATGAAGTGTATAATGCCAATGATGACGGGACCGCCGCTACAATCGCATGCTGATGAGTCTCTGATACTGACAGTGATGAGGGCATCGTAGGACCTGTCACCATGGTTCCACCATGATGTTCTTCTTCAGAAGCACCACAACGTGGATTGGTAACTGCTTTGAGATCCTCAATCAAGGGTGCGGACACATAGGAAAGGTGGTGGTCGCGACCGTAAACATTGTCATCCGATTCAACAGGAGGAGACGACAGTTTCAATCGCTTCGGCGGTGGTGATGCCACTGATACAGAAGGTGGTGAGTCTATTACAAGCGAATGTGTCTGTCGATTTCTCCCGGCGTTGTCATCATCCTCGTCAACCAGAGTTAAATCAATCACAGGCATAATACCGCGTGATACATACATGTCCTTGCTTTGGTTTGGACTCAACGAAGAATTCATTATTGTTGTTGTGGGTATCAGATCAACAGAATTACCCACTCGATTCACGGGCCGTCGTTTCGCATATCTGAGACGATGGTCCATATCATCACCTGCAACAGCCTCTCCGTGATGAGTGGAATAATCTGCATCTGGGATGAATGGTGATTTGTTGTTGTCACTGTTCGCGCAGATACTGATGCTGGACGATGCCGTGGCAACGGGGCTGCTGGTGGTTGTTGTTGTAGCACCATAATAATGATAATGGTGAGTGACAACAGACTGTAACAAATACATCAGTATGAGGGTATTATATATATGTTTTTTTCATCATGACTTTGGCATTCAAAAAAATTTTTAGTTTCGGAAAGGAAAGAAACGATCATAATATCAGTTAAAATGGTTGTATTTTGAGGAACATAATCATACCTCCTTGTTCATTGTGGTTCCACCGCCATGTTCTTTGGGCTCGTGTTGTGTGAGGCGCTTGGCGCGATATTTACGCCGTGCAGGAATGCTAACAAATGTCAAATCCTCATCGTCGTGCATTAGCCATCCAGAAAACAAACTGAGCCGCGCATCAACAACTTCCTGTCGCGTTGTGTGCGCTGCTGGTAGTCTTCCACGAACAGACGCTGGGCATTCAACGGGCAATAAGGTTGCGCGGTTTGATGATGACTCAATCACAACCAACGGCCGAGAGCCATTTCGAACCTCTGTTGGCAATAGTGTAGATAATCGATGCCAATGGGTGGCTTCACACAACAGGTTCCACGTAATGGATTCAACATCCACACAGGGCGGGCAAGACACATTGTAGTCAACGTCGTCATAGCCCAGTGGTCGCAATGATGTGTCGCCACCATCGTCATCATGAGCAGAATAACATGATGAACTATCACCATAACCGTCGTCAACAACACCATCATACACGGAACTTGGCTGCCGCGATGTGATGGATGAACTCGTGGATCGCGATGTAACAGCGGTAACCTGATCGAGGTATCGCGCATCGCGTTGCATCTGCAGAGTCGCCGCCGCGAGCGATGGCCACACTGTACCACTGCCGACAGGATATTCGATGCGGAGATTCAAACGACCGCCGCCTCCGGAATCGACGGCAAGCAAGCGCGCCAAAAACACAGGCGCCCGCGTTCGGGCATTCTTACATATCACATATTGTACAGGCTTCCAGGCTAGCCAAAACCCACGGCGGTCCAACAAAGTATCAACGGTTGTATCCAGATTATGACGCGCCTCCGATACTAATGTTGACGACATGAGATGATATAAATGCTGTTAGCAATCAAACAGGACCTCTGCAACACGGATAAAGTGTGTATGTAATAGTTCGACAATGTTGGAAGACAATATCAACACTGAGCGATATAAATAATAAAAGAGACAACAAGGTATCGTCAATATACCCCCCGCCACCCGTCGGCTGTCCACCCTGACAAATCGCAACCGTGTCGCGTCAACATCTCGAGATCAGAAACATTGCTCCATCATCTCTTTGTGTGTGCATTGTCTGTCTATTGAAGGAGTATTTTCTTGATCAGGTATTCTACCATAAAAACCTACTGCTACAATAATAATACTGGACCGTTTTCTTTTTGCACATGACTGCGCCTGTGGACGATAAGTTGGTGTATTCGAAATGGATTTCACTCTCATCACGGGCATGCAAACTGGCTACATCATCAAGTCGATGCCTTCCGATGTGTGATTTTTTGGCCCCCGCTGTTGTGAACACACTCTGGCATCCACTTGATGTCGGTGTTATCTTTTCACAGACCCAACTCTGCCAACAGATTCATTCTGAATTTGCATCCAATTGGCCCTACTTTTACAACTTGATTTTTGAGGATTTGCTCGATGTAGCCAATTATTTGCTTCGCCCATTTCTGCCTTCATTAATGGACACGTTGGAACAGTACGCAAATGATGCGCCTGAAAACTATGCCGCCATTCTGTTTGTGCATTTACTTTTGTGGGCCATGTATGGTTCTGATTATGCCAAAACGGCCAACACAAAACGTTACGCGACCGATCCAACCAGTCAACAGTGTAGCACCGTCGACATTAACTGGTGGCAGCAATACTGGTGTCGCCCAGAATGTGTTGTTGAACGAGCCAAGTTATTCCACCTGATCGGTACTGTCACAAAGCGCCGTCTTGCGCGAAACATAGTCCCGCATAACCGTACTATTTTACGGTCATGGTTGTCGCACCAAGAAGCGTTGGCCATAATCGGAATATATCCCTCCCAACATCAGCAACCATCACCACTGGTTCACGATAGTCCTATTACGGTGCTACCAACAACTACCGCGATTGCCGGATCGCCCACCCATCATACCGACCACACATCAAGTGATGTTCATGCGTGGTCGACAATCATGACATCATCTTACATTCAACAGAATTTGTTGACCCTTTCTCTTCGCATTCCCTTACATTATTTACATCGATATTTTGCTGCCGGTGCCGCACAAACACCTGTGATACCAATAATATGTTCTTGATAATCATGAATTGTACATTTAAAACATTATTCTATAATTACAACCAAATCAACTTAGCATTAAACATTCACTCATGTTTGCAGAACACAAAGATAACATTCTCAATTGTCCAAAGAATGCATATCAATCAATGAATCTAATAATACATAATATACTTGAATATAGATGTGCATGAATATGTTGATCTTCGTTTTTTTGTTTTGACTGTATCGGATTTATTATTTACACATACTACCATTGAATCCCCCGCAAGCGAACATCTGATTCGTAGCGATTCAGAATCTTGTCGGCTGCATAGATAGTGGGGTCATCACTCGCTCCTGAACAAACGCGGCGCAGCCCATCTATTAGTATGGACATTTCAGTCACCGCCGCCGTGTCCATTTGTAGAAATTGTTGGTAGCGTTGCGGTCCCAAGTAGACCTGAGGACACCAAGCGCAACTCATCGTCGATGGTTGATTCGTCAGATATGCGTTTGGCAAACAAGATCGAATATCAAATCCTACCATGGTCAGTTGTAATGGAAGGATATTCGTTCTTCGGATGGCCTTCCCAATAAAGAACACTTGTTTATCTGGATCTTTTGGATCAGCAATTCCCAAGAAGCCCCATGTCCTTCCACGATCCGCATTCCAATCGTCAGCAGTGTCGTACTCTGGTGCTGTAAATACACCAAACCTGGCACAATGTGGAAGTGACACTTGTACCTGAAATTGCAAATAACGGCGACCATCTGGATCCGCCGCACATGCCTTGTTCATATTTAAATACAGAGATCCCGTATCGGGAACGATTTGACCCATCGGTGGTAGCGATGGATATATATTTGTAGGCACGGCATATTGTGTAAAATGTGGTGTGAGGAGAAGTGGGTCCACACCCACATGGGAAAAATCAGACATTATTATTATCGCCAAGAGACGCAGTTAGAACTTGACCACAATCAGTCACATAATAAAAAACACACCGACGATGATAATATATATCTCGAGATATATTAACATACCAACCTGACCCGAAATATTGAACAATCAAGTAACTTTAGGTCCACAATATATATATATAATCATGTTGTAATGCAACTTTCTTTTGGCAATGTGACGATTTGTACTTGAAATTATCAATGGTTGTCGGAACGTGCATTGCATATTATTTAATATAATAAACTACTCGAGTTATATATACAGACAATTTATTTTTGATGTGTGAACATGATTTTTGTGACCCTATTAAAATATACTGTCTAAACATATTAGTGATGTTAACCAGCATCCAATGACTCATAGGAAACCAAGACAGATTAATAGTTACGAATGAAATAATAATACATAATATGTAACTCGAGTTGTATATAGACACATCGTAGACGTGGTACAGTCCATCGACGAATACCTGCTTGAGGCTGATCCAAAAAAAAGAGACGCATACAAGAATAAACAGTTGTTTTATTTGACAAAAAAAATATATATACAAATTTCTCTGTTTCATATTTTTGTGATCATTCAACTTGTTTAGAAATGAAGCGACAACGTTGTGATGTAAAACGGCTTGACCGGTGGAGGTACACGACATGTAAGAATTGTTTTCTTTACAGGGATCATAACCACCGAGCAGCACTGTCACTCACAATGCCCCATATATCGACACAAGAACAACAGATAAACTTCTGGGTTCAGGATGTTACAAACAGAGCATATCAGTTTGCCAATCAAGTGGTTCAAACAACACTACGATCATCACAACTACCTTCGATGATAGACGGTAACAATCCCTCGGTAGGAAATGTTATCGAGTGTATACCCGCAAAGCAATATTATGTTCAGATTGTTCGCTGTACGGAGCAAGCATCATTTGGTGTTGTTTGTGCACCACCACAGAATTCGGGTATCATTATGGACTCACCGTTACTTGTTACTGCGAATTCTCTGGCGTCGAGTCCTGTTTCTCTTACATACCAACGTGGTGGCCAAGTATCCCACTTGGCGGTTATGCCAGTCAGCGCTACAAATTCTAATTTTCGTTCGACGGACATTTTGTGTGCAACACCATTTTCGGTTATATTAGTTGTGGAGGATATTGCAACAGAACAAATATTAATACGGTCATCACCGTTCAATTTTGGAGATATTCGTAACGCAGACCAATTTGGATTGATTCCGGAAAGCGTGATCGCACTCGGCACAGTCATTCCATATAATTCAGATGTGCGCGTCTCTGTTCGCCGCATCGAATGATGGGTATGTGTTATTTATTCATGTTTGGTGCTTTTATTATTGTCATATATCCATATATCCACCATCTCTAAACCTAAAAGGGGAATTGGACGTGATTGAGGAAGATTATTTTTTGTGCCAAAGAATGTATATTTTTATATCTGATTTTTACCCGGAGATATAAATTAAGAAAAGACAATCAAAATATATATTGATACTCATATTATTATTATAAAGGAATTTTTAGTATTGTATTGGTGAGGTGTTTCTCTCTCTCTCTGTGTATGTGCGTACATTCAGTGCTGCGTGTTTTGTAATTTGTTTTGGGCATCAATCATCGTGTAGTTATTGATAGAACATATTAATTTATTGTGCAAATATATATATATATATATATATAGATTTTTTGTAGGATACATCATAGTATTACGCCAAGTATTATTGTCATCGATATTGTTGATTAGAGAAATGGATTACAAGTTTAACAAGATATTGGAACGATATCAGATTTCTGTACGTAATGGCATGGGTGTTCAGGCAGCAATGGCCAAGTCTATTCAAGAGTTGATCGATGCAGAGATACGTGATCGTATCTATGAATTTAAGCGGCGTGTGCAGCAGCGGAGATCCTATTTCCCCCACCAACGACCACCATCTTCGTTGTTGCAAGAATGGCAAAAGCCAGACATGTTAACAGAAAATGATATATCAGCGTTTGATGCAAACTATAGCGCGTTCCGGCACGGTGGCCAACAATGGGCCATTCCTGAGTGTGCATTTGAATCGTTACGTGAGATGGGTCCAATATTCGAAGTTTTTTCGTCACCTTTAAACCGAAGCCGTCACAGTGATATGTGGGGTAGTATGTTTGAGGAAGACGTGGCATTCGGGTCCGTAGGTCCGTTTCAAAACGTGCCATTGGACATGTTCAAGGATCGCGTTGTTGTGTTGAATCCACCGTATATTGAATTTATGATTGAAATGATGCTGAACCGGTTGCCGGAAATACGACGGGTGGCAAAATTAGTGGTCATCTGTTTGCCCGCATGGAGCGATACAAAATGGTACGAAGAAATGACACGGACCATGTTGAGATTCGACTTGAATGCGGGGACGTATGTTTATCATAACAGTATATCAAATGAACCTATAATTGCTCGATTTGATAGCGTTCTGTTTACAAATTCAAGAGAAGCGATGGACCGAATCACACAACCGTGGATGTATTTGTCACACATGATTATCTTTATGACGACTCCAACGACAACATCGGCATCAGCAATGACGCAAACATCACATACGTCCTCTGCCGTACAGTCAACACCAACATCGTCTCAGTTTGGTCATGCACAATCAAGTGAAGGATTAGGTACAAAAGCAGATACGGCCAAACATGGTGCAAACGATACACTTCAACACCCCACATCATCGGACGAGAAAGACGATAATAATATTGCTGCTGGTGGTTTTGGTGGTAACAAGATGTGTGATCAGCAATGCGCATCTACACCAATTGTCCTATCAGAAACAGTTGGCATCAGCGATCGCCTGTCCTCCTGGTGTCGTGAAAATGATGATATGAATAGTTCATTATCCTCCCTTCCACAGAGTAGTAGTGGCCGACAAGCATCGTTGCCGTCAACGACGTTTGGGAGTTCACGGCGAGGGGGTGGTACATCCTTCACGTATTATGATGATAAGAAAAGATCTACTACCCGATACAATAACGACAGTCCGATGATAAACGCTGGTAAACGAGATATTAATGGCGCTTGGAGACAACCTCGGTATGGACCTGATCGACGCAATGATTACGACTATCGTCGTTCGGTTAGAAATGCAAATGGTATCCGGTCATCGACAATGTGCAATCGCGAGAATACTAATAACAATGGTTGTTGCGATCATGTGTCAAGTCTCGTGCAGCCAGTTAAATCCCCACTGCAAAGTAATATGTACGCTATTTTAGCAGATTCGATTGCCGATGATAATGATGCTGTGATTATCAATACTACTGAGGAAAATATACATAATCTTAGGAAGAGCAATAAGATACATGTCAATTCCACAGATGGCAATTGTATTGATGATGATAATAATAATGCTATCAAACAATCGGTCGCAGTTGCAACATCATCCTCGTTGACCAATACGCAATTGAGGGACAAACCGCAGGCACATAACAACTAATTTGGGGAATATATATATATATATATATATAGGTATATATTCTGTTTGTCCACCTGTTTATTGGTTATTTAATCAATCAACAAATTTCTCCATGTACAATGCTTCGGTGGGAACACCATTCGCAGATGTTGTTATCATGTCGTTGAATCCATTCTTTAAATAAAAATTATGAGCACGTTCTTGTTCCATAGAGAGAACCTGGAGTTGAATGCGCCGAATTTTTCCATGTAATGTTGGAATTACGTCATGTTCCAAGAAGTATAATATTGCCGAACCAAACCCCAAGGATTGATAATGATCATCCACATACAATGAAAGTACAACTAGGGTATCTGTATGTGGACGAATATGATAGTATAAATGTCCCCGGTACTCGGGCCAAAATACAAATCGGTGCTGCGATGATAATGAGTATGATGTTGGTAGATCATCAGTCGCATTATCTATTTTAGAAACTGGATTTGAAGAGTAACACATGATGACATTTCTTGAATCTGGAGATCCTTCCCATTTGCCGTGCCAAAAATACATCTTGTTTCCCTCTAATAAACTGTTGCTGAACAATTGTTCTGTTTGTTTTTACAGGTACAGAACAATTTATTATTCTTACTATTGAATATGATGCCACTGGGTCAAAAAGGGAATTTGGTGTTGAATTGATGATGGGTTCCAATCCAAATCCACTCAAACGACATGTCGGGCCTTCGCATAGCGACGGCGCGATAGCATTGAGAGACCCGAACGCCCCATAATTTTGGACTTGCCCTTAACCGCTCCAATTTGAGGCCAGGATGTGCTGGGTTGCTTACAAACTGCCTATAAGAGTCCCTAGCGGCTTTACGGGCCTCCCGAGGTAACTTGTGAAATAATTGCCAAAAGTCTCTTGTTGCTGGCATTTGTGGCGGGATGAGACAATTTGAGATGATCAAAAAAGAGTGGAGCCTCGTGTGTACGACGAGTAGACAGAGGAAAATATATTACACAACTGAACACACACCCGACGGCTGCAAGCGGGTCTATACGGTGTCGCGCTATGTGCTCGCGCCGGGGGTACTGCCGTCTCGAGACGTGTGTCGTCATCGACACCAGCAAGCACCACCATGCCATCATGGAATGTAAATAAAGAAATGCTATTTTTAATTCTCAGATACAAAAGGATACAGTTTTCCCTAATTTATTACAGCCAATTAAGGAAGGCACTCGCACTAGTTTACACAACATATACCCGGCTGTGTATTGAGGGTGTTTTTTTTCTTTCTAAGACAATGTAAGTTGCCCATCACGAAGTTTATCACACCAGTTACGCGAATGTACTTCTCGACTTCTTGCATGAATTGTATCTCTTAACATGCCAGGGAGAATTAAAGCAAACACCAAACGATGACGACAGCGAGAACATTCCCACACCTCTGTTTGTTGTCCATAATGTGACCCATATCCACAAAGTGTGAAAAACTGATCCGTATCGGCAATGTATTTTCTTGTCGCAACACACGCTGTGCACGAATAGCATGACGATTTGATATCTCTATTATATTCACATCGAATACATATATTCAAAATGGGGTTGTTTGATGGGTGTATCTGGCATGATGTGCAGATGGGATTCAAAAGTGTCGAAGATGTGGTTCCAAACCCAGGATATTGAGTAGACCTGAGATTGGCACGGATTTCATCGTCTTCATCTGCAATAGTGTTACTTCCAAACCCAGAATATTGAGTAGACATGAGATTGGCACGGATTTCATCGTCTTCATCTGCAATAATATTACTTCCAATTTCATCCATCGTTCAGTTGAATACTTAATCGTGAATTATTGCATATGCATACACCACTGTAATAACCTTACACAGTTTTTATATCACCCATGTTACAACCAGATATTCTTTTCTTTTTTAATAGTTTATTTCCATCACACTACGTATAATAGTAATTACACCGTTTGATCACTCACTTGTGTGTGTGGTTATTATTATTATTCATTAGTAGTTACTTTGTTTATACAATCATTCCACATTGAATTTGCTGTCGGTAAGCATTCACACTCCGTCGCGTATTTACAAAGTCAGCAACGGCAACCGATGCATGAACGAATGTAACAAGTAAAAATATTGCCGTAAATGCCATTCCAACTCTTGCTTTCAGTGTATAGTCAATGGATGTTGTCAAGTACGGAGAATAGGATGGGTTGTAATAGAGAGTGACATACTTGCCAAATTCCTGTGGCACATGAGATTGAAACCATATGTTCAATTCTGCAATCGACCAAGTTTCTTTTGGATCCATACTTCTGTACGCTACAGCGTGCGACCATGTTGTAAAACTCGTTTTCATTATTACTCTTCCGCCAGTTATGTTTGTTGGACATGCTACTTGCAAAATAGGTCGCCCTTGTTGATAAATAACATCATCATTCGCCGCAGGAGGTGAGTCTGATATGTTATTTGGAATAGAAGACGTTTGATGTATTGTTGGAGCAGAAAACGCGAGTGTCCTATTATTGGTTACGTCGTCGATTTCAATGGTATAGTTTAATAAAAGACATTGTAGCACAAATGTATCAGTACTGTTGCTATTACTATTATAACCAACAGTACGGTCACTGTCGGTTGTGGTTCTTGCGTGAATAAAGAGCACTTGCGGAAGTGTCATGAGAAAGAATATCAGAAAGGCGGCGAATAATAATCCACACTCAATAAGCAAATATTGTAATCCGCGACGACAACACCACGTAGATAAGGACATGGTTTCTATATCTACCAGAAGCCATGGCGCTGGATGATATGATGAGGATTGACTTTCAATATTAAGTTTTGTGGTCTTTTTCGATAGCAAGTGTCGCATGACTGCATCCGTAGTCGTATTGGACGATATATACTCCGGAAGCGGCGTTGATTGAGTGGATATGCCCCACGACCGGCGGTGCATTACTTTGTTGATAATTATTTTCGAAGTATTGAACGTTCAAGTATTTATTTTTTCTATCACATACACAGACCCCCCCCCCAATGTTAGTGTATTCTCCAATAATGTTATGTTAAGACAGGATTTCTTTATCATATTACATTTCATCCATCCCCAACCACGACAGTACTGCAGCAGGTATGTTAATTCGTTTTAAATATGTACAGTGTGCGTGCACAGGTAGATATATATATATATATATTCGTGTCTTTTTATGACATGTTCTGTTACACTTTTATTTAACAGGCTTTGTCAGTGTCCATTTGCATGTTGTTGTCGTCGATAGACCACATATTCCACAATCATTATACAAAGTGTTCCAACAATGGTTGCTATCGATAGAATTGAAATGGCAATGCCAATTTTGAACTGCGTAGTGTGTTCACAACTGGCGGTCAAAATAGGATCCACCGTCGGGTTGTAGAAGATGGATATACTCGAATTTACAGGAGGTAGGGTGGCCAACCACAGAGTGGTATCCGCCAGAGACCACGTCGCGCGTGTGTCGAGTCCACGGTAAGCCACGAGGGGAATATTCGGAGGGTGCTTCTCATTGACACGAACCGCATCGCATTGCACGTACAGAAGTGGATAAACGTCATTTGTTTTTGTTAGTTCATGCGCCGATCGAATTTGAGTCATCAATAAAGTGCACTCAATCTCGGTCGCATTGTAGGTAAACCTTAATTCAAAAAATGACAGTGGCCAAAACAAAATTATCGCCAGAAGAAGCGCAAAACATATAATGATCAAATGACAGCACCAATCAAACCTGCGCCCTTTGCGCGGACCGGCCATTTTCGTTCTGGGTAGTAACTCGGTTTCAGATTCCAAATCCGACATTGTCTGTTTAGAAGAGAGAAGAAAATTAGTAAGCCGAAATTATGAAAATAAAAATACTAATGATACTTAAAGTTTACGAAACTTGATCAAAAACAATGACAGGGGGTAATTAGATTAAATAAATATTTTAATAATTTAGCACACACAACCAATCACACATCACGTACATGCATAGATCAAGTCACCAAATTATGTATTAACATTTCATTATTAGTTGATAAATACTAAAATAATTGCCCACATATATTGTATTCAAACATACCGGCACCAAAGGATTCTTCTTTCTTTTATGAAGTCTGTATGTCAAGAGGGAGAGTAGCGGTAACACAACATGACACGATGATGATGGTGTCGTGAGACAACAAAATATAATGTAATTCGTATTCGTTTATTATTAAATTACATAACAGTGGATTAGCGATTATGCCGGCGTTCTTATGAATGTATCGTTTCTGGACAGTCATCTGAGAGGACGTGCAATGTGACGGACTTGCTCATAATTTTGTAATATTTCTTGCCTGTGTCGCGACACCCGTATTCTGACATTATCCGTCTGGGTATTATTTTATTCTCAGCGATATAAATCAAAGATGATTATTACTATTTTATTAGGGTACCTCTTTTCGGAAACAAGACAAGGATTAATAGATCAACCAACCAATGAATGTATCAACGACACCGGATTTTATCACGCAGTACAGGGTGCTTGTTGGGTGGACTGGTGACTACCTTCTTCTCATTCTTGCGTGTTGGCTGATTTTTGTTTATGTACTGCTTGAAGTAGTACAAAGGGTTTTGCATTTTTGGCTGCCGACGCGGTTTGGCCAGTTGAGTCATGACCAACAACGGGCAACGTCCTTCAAAGTGGTAGAATGTACTACGGGGTTTGTATTTACTATCTTCATGGCAAGTCTGCTTGTGAAACGATTTATACTACAAGATTACCCGGACATGTTGGGGGTTCAGGGAGAACGTGTGTTTGCGTTATTCTTAATGGCGACGCATATAATTGAATTATTCTACAGGAATCATATCCGTGTTATAATGGTGGTGCACCATCTGACAACGCTCATTAATATTTCGTTAGCAATTGGTGTCCCAACATTTTGGACACGCACATACTCTTATTTTCTTAGTTGTGTTGGATTCTTTAATGCCGCGACATTCTTATTAGAGGCCGCCATGATCATGTATCGTTTAGAACCGAAGAGTTCGAGAACATACCGCCTCATACAAGCAGTAACGATACAAGAATTGATATTCAAAATCTTGCAACAAGGTATTTCGGCGGCTATTCTTATCTGGGGTGCCATTTATGGTGATAATGCTGGTGTAGAGATTTACCAGTATGTTATCTCGTTTGGATCGTTCATTTTATTCATGCCGGCACAATTTTATGGTTCGTATGTGATGTGGTGCCTATGGCGTAAACTCAAACAACAACGTCATGCAGATAGCCTACATGAAGAAGAAGAAGTAGCATCATAAATACAAGGACAATAATGACCCATTACGTGCGTGTTATATAAAGGCCCAATTTCCACGACGGTACTTGTACATATGAACAAGGTGCATGCACTTGTATTTTACATGAGTAAATCTAAAACCTGACAATACGACGCATATGTAACCCAAGGTATAGTATGACGTACTTGAATAATAGTTATATTTGTTGTCGATAATGATGTTTTTTATTCTGCAAATAATGGGAGAAATTTGTCAAATATTCATTATTTTGGTTCCTATCTGCAATAAAATCGCGGTGTGAGTGTGTCCGTATATATATATATATATATATATATATATATGTATATGATATTATCTTATTTCATCGAAGCCGGCTGTCTGCGCCACGACACCATTCCAGACTAAGTAGTGTAATCATTGTTTCACTTGATTATCACAAATACCGATACTACAAGACACCGGACAAAA
>Ga0255338_1000739_pt1 | contig 83990 bp, 52 predicted proteins | sample MeOH1_35cm_T4_19_FD_203715 | JGI IMG/M metagenome (GOLD analysis project Ga0255338, IMG submission 203715) | Sandy soil microbial communities from University of British Columbia, Vancouver, Canada - MeOH1_35cm_T4_195 | ecosystem: Engineered > Artificial ecosystem > Sand microcosm > Unclassified ... | reverse complement strand
CGGGCGTGGACAACGCCATCGAGAAGTATCTCGTGCCCAGCCGCGAACTGTTGGCGGTCCTCCAGCTCTGGAGAGCCAGTCAGCAGATCGTCTTCCGGTACGATGTCATTCCGGGCCCGAAGGTGTTTGAGACTCAGATCCACGGGAAGCGTTTCGAGATGTACAACGATACCGTGCTGGGCTTCAACAAGTCGGGCAAGGAAGTGGCGCGTATTCAGGTCGAAGAGCCGATCTACATTCGGCCGGCCGAGCGCGTAACCTGGCTGTAATCTAAGTCAGGATCGCTTCAGTGAGGGGTGGGGTTCCTTCGGGGGCTCCGCCCCTCACCTATTTTTGGTGAAGTTGATCCAGATGACTCGACTGTGTGCGACGGCGCGTCAATCTCATCGTAGGCCCTTCTTCCCGATAGAGCCGATGCACCCGCTTCCGATTCACTCCTCACCCTTCGCGTCGGAGCATGACTTAGAGGCGTAGATAGCCAAATCTCGGCCGCGCTTGCGTCAACTCCGGCAACCGCATACGAATCGCCGTATCCTCCCGCCCGTGGAGTCGGTAATACCACGACGCCCGATTCAACCGCAGGAGCCCACAGGTCCGTCGCACTCCAATCGGACAGTGCCCGAGCACCTCCCGCACGAGGGCTCGTTTGCGCGTGGGCTTCAGGTCTTTTGTGCGAGCATTTCCTGCAGGATGACTTTGCAAGGTCAGATCCGGCACGAGCTGTTTGAGGCTGCTGTTCTCTGCCTCCAGTTGCCGTCACCGCCGAATTTCGGCGATCGCCATCTGGCCGTAGCGTTTCCGCCAGACGTAGTACGTCGCCTCACTGATCCCCAGCTTCCGCGTGACCTCCGGAATCGGTGCCCCCGCATCGATTTGCCGCAAGGCCGTCGCAATGTGCTCCTCGGAAAACTAGCTCTGCTTCATAGCAGCCCCTCCTGGTTGGAGCGCTACAGGCTAGCAAAGTGTTCCAGTTTAGGCTGGTCTGGTTTTTCGGGAGAACGTCACCGGCATGTGTGCGCGGGTGAGAAGTTAAACATTGACAGGGGAGGTCGCTGCCATGTATTGATATTAATTATCAAAGTCAGTAATTGGCCGATGCCATTCGTGACATAGGCATTCGGCAAGAGGCCAGAGCACTTGAAGTCCAGAGCCCATGGTTGCCTGCAGGCGACCATGGGCTTTTTATTTCTGCGGGAGCTAACGTGAATAGTTTTTCCCGAAATGCTCAGCTCTCGGTTTCGCCGGAACAGAAAAGGGTGCGAAGCGGGGTTGAGGTCAGGCCTCCAAGGTATCAGCCGAACCAAGCTGCGTTGTCAGCTGGGTACTGGGGGCAGAGCGTGCTTGGCTCCGCTCCGCGACGGCCGATCGGTTCTGGTGGCCAAGGAATACCGATTCAATCTGTACTGCAGAGCGACCGGTATGAATGTGAGCAGGCAGAGCTTCTGGGGTGGGGTGTTTCTGCGCTTGTCCACGGTTTTATATTAGCGGTAGCCGCTGTCGTCAGTCTCCACACTGCACATATTTCTGCGATGCCTCAGAAAGCACCGTTTCGGTGGGATGTCTCGCTGATGGCTGCACCCAAGAATGAACTGATGGAGGCTCAGAATATCCAGACCCAAGAGGAGTCGATACAGGCAGTGCCAGATCTTCAGACCACTGCCGATACGCGGCCGGCGCAGGAAGTCTCGGAATCTTCCAATCATCCAGAAGACTCGTGGTTAGCGGAATCACTTTCATCCGAAGTTGTTCTTAGCCCAAGCCCACCTCGCCGGTCGCCTATCTCCGGTCAATCCGCTGTACCCACGGAGCAGACGGTACAAACTGCGGCGATGGTTGTTACGAATCCGGCTACATCGTTTCTTCCGCCTCCTCAGGTTGAGAGCTTGGCTGAGTCGAGCAGTCTTGAGGTGGAGACGCAATTAGAGACTCCGAATGTCCTGCAGCGCCCGCAGGCGGTCATGAGATCTACGATCACTCGAACGGCCTTCCCTGACTATGGGTGGCTCATGGAGGAACTGCGAGCGAAGCTGGAGAGGATAAAGGCTTATCCCGCAGCGGCCAGAGCGGCTCACGCCCAAGGTCGGGTGATCGTGCAAGTCCGTGTACAGGGTGACGGTCGGTTGCTGAATCCTGAGATCGAGGAAAGTTCCGGATACCCCGCACTCGATCAGGCGGCGTTGGAGGCGTTGCATGCGGCTTCCCCGCTGAAATTAGAACATGTTCTGGGGGAAGCCTCAGTCGTCATGTTGGTGCCTTTGAATTATCAACTTGAGTAACACCGATGCACGATCAACGGCTGGCTCTCGAAACGTCTCTGTTTCAACAGTATTACGGCGAACTCCTGCGATTTGTGACGGCTAAACTGGGCTGTCGTGAACAAGCGGCGGATGTCGTGCAGGACACATTTGTCCGCATCCATTGCGTGCAAGATTTGTCCGCCGTCACTCAGCCGAGAGCCTTTCTGTATAAGACCGCGCTGAATTTGTCGGTCGATCTTTTCAGGCGGCAGCGGATTCGAGCCGAACGGACTGCCCCATTGAATGCGACCGAAGATCTCCCGTCCATGGCCACTCGCCCAGACGATGCGGTCGAGGCCAGGGAGCGGGTGCAACTCCTCCGGGATGCTATAGCGGAGCTCCCGCCCAAATGCCGGCAGGTGTTTCTCCTTCACAAGTTCATGGAACTGTCCCATGCGGAAATTTCCGGCCGCCTCGGCATCTCCAGGAATATGGTGGAAAAGCACGTGATGAAGGCGATGGCGCATTGTCGCCGGCGCGTTGAAGTCGAAGAGCCCGGTGACGGATCTGTTTAGGATGCCAACAGAAAAGAAGACCGGCTGAGTCAGGTTTCCGCGGGGTGCTGCGTCTTACGGACTATGGATAGCAGAGGCGTAACAAATCAGGCTGTAGTTCGCTGAATGAATCAGATGGCCGTGGAACATAGGGAGTCGGGCGACCACGAGTCGGGTGCTGATCGGGCTATGCAGTGGTTCGTGCGGCTTCGGTCGGGGCACGCCACGTTCGCTGATCGCCGGGAGTTTCAACTGTGGATCGCCGCCGATGCCTTGCATCGACAGGAATTCGAAAAGTGCTCCAGTCTTTGGGATGAGTTGGATTCTGCCAAACCGCTGTTGCACGAGGATCTCTCGCGCGTGGCTCTGGATTGGGAACGTGCGACGGAACGGCCTGTTTTCAGACCTGTGTGGAGATGGAGTCCGGTGCGGTTCTCAAGTGTTCTTGCCGCTCTGTTTGTGGTGGTCATTGCGGCCGGGTGGTGGCTTACAACGGGATTTGAGACGGGGGAGTATCGCACAACCAAAGGCGAGCGGCGGGCGGTCATCCTTCCTGATGGGTCAATGGTCACTCTCAATACAGAGACGGTTGTCGCTACTGTCTTTTCCTTCTCCGAGAGGACCGTGACGCTCCAGGAGGGGGAAGCGCTATTTGCCGTGTCGCACAACGACCGACGGCCGTTCGAGGTCAGGGCGGGAAGCAGAGTGGTCCGGGATATCGGCACGCAGTTCGTGGTTCGCCGACAGGATGAGAACGTCAACGTGGCGGTCGTTGAAGGGGCTGTCGAAGTGCAGCGGTTTGTGCAACCGTCACCGGCGCAATCCTGGCAGTTGATCAAGGCCGGTGAGCAGGTCTCTTATGGGCTGACAGGTGAGTTGTCTTCGGTCAGGAGTGTGTCTCTGGCGGCCACGACGGCCTGGCTTGAAGGAAAAGTCATGTTCGAGGATCGTCCGCTTTCTGAAGTGATTCAAGAGGTTGGCCGGTATCAAACGGGAGAAATACGGATTCTCGATCCAGGCATAGGGGCGTTGAAAGTCAGCGGAGTATTTGGGACGAACGACCGGATGGGATTTCTGAAAGCGCTGGAGCAGGTGGTGCCGGTGTCAGTGTCCCAGGTCAACGGGGCGGTGGCGGTTCTGGAGGAAAAACCTCGTGCTTCTGTCGCGAGGTGAGGTTTGGTCGAACTCATTCGTCTTCAATCTGAGGCGGCCAAAGCCGTAGGACATTCTTTTATCTCGTTGCGAGGGACAGGTCGTGGATGCGCTCAAACACTTGGTGGATTATGGAATTATCGGGCTGCTCATTGTGCTGAGTCTGTGGGCCCTGGCCGTTGCGGTTGAGCGATGGCTGTACTATCGGCGCGTGACGCCGAAAGAATTCGACGACATACAAACCATGGAGATGGCGCTGACAAAGCGGCTGGTCGTCATCGGAACCGTCGCGGCCAATGCGCCCTATATCGGGCTGCTGGGAACGGTGATGGGGATCATGCTGACGTTTCATACGATGGGCACGTCCGGCACTATGGCGGTCGGGGCCATCATGGTCGGTCTCAGTCTGGCGCTCAAAGCGACCGCCGTTGGATTGTTGGTGGCGATCCCTTGCGTCGTCCTGAATAACGTGCTGCGGCGGCGGGTGTCGGAATTGCTCACGCTGTATAAGGTGCAGCATGGAGCGTGAGCTCAATCAGATCAACGTCATTCCGCTCGTGGACGTGATGCTGGTGTTGCTGGTCATCGTCTTGACCACCGCCACGTTCATCTCCACCGGCCAGGTCCCTGTGGAACTGGCGAAAGCGAAGGCGGCGAGCGATCATAAGGATGTGCCGTTGGTGATCACGTTGACTGCCGATGGACAATTGTTTCTGAACGATCGACCGGTCGTGCAGGAAGGGCTGGCCGCGATCCTCACTCCCTATCCGCGGGAGTCGCTCGTGGTGGTGCGGGCCGACCGTGTGACGGTGCTGGAGCGGTTTGTCGGCCTGGTGGATGAAGTCCGGGGACTCGGGTTTCGGCAAGTGAGTCTCGAGGTCGTGCGGTCATGACGACAGGAGAGCTTCATCGGTTATCCGACGGCACCGGATCTGCGCACGCGCATGGCTGGATGGTGTCGCTGCTGTGCCACGCGCTGGGCGTCGGGTGTGCGGTGCTGATGATGGCTGAAATCGACAAGCCGGTTTTGCCGACACCGTTTCAATGGGAGGTGGCCGTGGTCGATGCCCCACCTCCCGCTCCCCTGTCCCCGGTAGAGCCAACCAGGGTTCCTCCGGAACCTCAACCGGTCAAGCGGGTGGTCGAGTCTCAGCCGCTCGTCGCGCCTCCGGTGCCAGTTCAACAGATGGTTCATGAAGTCGCCCGGGCGGTTGAAGACGTCGAGCCTGTCCAGCAGGCGGCTCCTGAGGTTGTGACTCGGGTCGAGGCTGCGATCGAACGGACGGAGGTGCAGCACATCGAATCGCAGGCCGTCGCCACCAGTCAGGAGGCGGTCGTCGAGCAGAGGGGCTCACAGGTGACGGTCGCATCCAGGGTGACGCGCGCCCAGCCGGCAGAGACGCCGGCCCCGATCGAGGCTGCGTCTCAAAGCGTGGAGCGGGAATCGCCGCCTGTCGAGACGGCTTCTCAGGCGGTCGAACATCGAGTGGTGCAACAACGCCTGGTTCGGCATCGAGAGATTCACGCTGACTATGGATGGCTCAGCGACTCGCTGTGGCGCCGGATCGAAGAGCTGAAACGGTATCCGGCGCAGGCGAAAGTCAATCACTGGGAAGGCAAGGTCGTGGTGGAAGCCGTCATTCGCGATGACGGCGAGGTCGTCGGGCTCAGCATTGCGGAGAGCTCGGGCCGTCCGGTTCTGGATCAAGAAGCCATGGCGGTGATGAAAAAGGCGTCCCCGCTGGTGCTCAAGCACCCGTTGGGAAAACCGCGCGTCACGATTTTTGTTCCGATCAGTTATCGATTGGATGGGTAATGACAACAAGAAGGAGAATGCTTATGAATCGCCAGACGATCGCGTGTGTGACAAGTCAACGGTTCCACGTGGTGTGCGGCCTGATGCTGCTCTGCCTTATGGGCAGCCCTGCCTGGGCGGAGGGCAAAGCGGAGAGGGCCTTCCAGGTCGTCGCTACCGATACCAAAGGCGTGGAAACGGACGTCAAAAACGTCATTTTTTATTGGGAAGAAAAAATCAGCGAAACGGCATTTGTTCCGCATGAATTGAGAGAGGTTCCGGTCAAGCGCGGGACCGCGACCGTCAAGATCAAGTTCGAGGGAATCAAGCAGATCGATCTCAAGCCGTCAGGAAACAGCGCTCCTCCGAATGTCACGATCACGCTCAATGATGGCAAGACGGGGGAGTTCGTGCTCGCCATCGCCGGCAGCTTCAAGGGGCAGTCCGATTTCGGAGAAGTTGAGTTGCCTGCCGGTGAGCTCAAGAAACTGACGTTCAAATAACGTCTCCTCGTTGCAGAGGCCGAGAAAATTCTGTCGACCTTTCTTCCGGTTCTACGCGGACGGCCAACGCCGGGAGGGTAAGAGGAGCATTATGTCTTGTTGGCCTCCATCGAAGGACATGTCACCCTCCCGGTCACACGTCAGGTTTGTGCTCGCCCATGCGTCTCATAGCCCGTGGACAGAGAGCGATGGACGGGTTTTCTGGAACGCAGGCTGCGGTTCATGCCGTAGACTGTTGGTGTGGCTGTGAACGAACCCCCTAGACCGGCGCCGCTGTCGACGGATGTGCGTTGTCACTGCGGGAAATTGATCGCCCGCTGGGAACAGGGCAGTCTCGTCATCAAGTGCGCGCGGTGCGGACGCTTCGTCACCATTCACCATTCGGCTATCCGCGGGACGCCGCCAGCCGATTTGACTCCGAGATACCCCCGGTAAGTTTCGTCCACCACATCAGCCGCCCCTGCGCACGAGGCCAACGGAACGTGAGTCCAGAGCCCATAGCTGCTGCCGCAGTTATGGGCTCTGTTGTTCGTTGATGAAACATATGACTCACACGTTGGAAAGGACGCGTCATGATGAGATGGCGAGAAATCAGATTAGGGCTGGGGCGGTGCATGGTATTGGCCGCGTTGGCGACGGGCCTGGTTATACCGGCATTCGCGCAAAGTAACGCGGTATTGCTGAATATCCCTCCACAAGAACTTTCGACTGCGCTGGCGGCGTTGGCTGAGCAGGCGAACATACAGGTATTGTATGCGTCGGAGCTGGCCGGCGGACACAAAACTAAAGGTGTTTCTGGCACCGTCACGACTGAGGAAGCTGTCCGTCAGTTATTGGAGGGAACCGGTTTGCAATTCACCTTCATGGATTCAAGGACGGTGATATTCCAGTCTAAGGCAATGACAGAAGCGAACCAAAGTGAGCCGAGCGGTCCTGAGGAACCGCCGACGGTCAGTCGTAAACCGATCAAGGTGCCGGAGATCATGGTTAGAGAACGGACGGAACGCGGCTATAAGACGGAAGTGGAGGCCGCGCTTCCCCAGCCCTATAGCGGTGGGCAAGTCGCGCGCGGAGGGCGGTTGGGAATGCTTGGTAACAAGGACTTCATGGATGCGCCGTTCAATATCACCAGCTACACGTCACAGACGATGCAAGATCAACAGGCCCGCACGTTGGCGGATGTGACGGCCAACGACCCTTCGGTGAGGGCTACTGCTCCGTCAGGAGGCATTCTCGATTCCTTCTTTATTCGAGGGTTTTCGATCAACGAGGGCAACTTCGGCGAAGTCGCTATGGACGGCATGTATGGCATTGCGCCTACCTTTCGGCTGTTCACCGAATACGCCGAGCGTATCGAGGTGGTTAAAGGGCCCACGGCGCTGCTCAACGGCGTCGCACCAAACAGCGGTGTCGGCGGCACCATCAATGTCGTTCCCAAGCGCGCCTCTCATGTCGATCTGACACGGCTTACGACCGACTACGCGATGGATCTGCAGGGTGGCGGGCACCTTGATTTGAGCCGGCGGTTCGGCGCGGATCGTCAGTTCGGTGTGCGATTCAATGCCAGTTATCACAACGGCGACACTCCGATCCGCAATCAGTCGCGAGAAGCCCCGGTCGGGTCGTTGTCGCTCGACTATCAAGGTGAGCGGTTCAGGGTGACGGTGGACGGTATCGCGCAGCGGGAAGAATTCAGGGCGCCACAGCGCCCGTTCTTCCCGGCTTCCGGCATCGCAATACCAGCGGCGCCCGATGGACGGAGCAATATTCAGCAATCGTGGGAGAGATCGCGAATCGATGAGCTGTCAGGGATGGGGCGTGTTGAGTACGACTTGAGCGACAAAGTGACGGTGTTCGCCGCTGGCGGAGCAGGCTCCACGCGTGTTGAGCGGCTCTTTGGGACTCCGACCATCCTCAGTTCTGCAGGCAGCGCGAGCACCACGCCGCAGAACTTCATTTTCGATATTGACAGGACGACGTCCGAAGTCGGCCTGCGCGCCGGGTTCGACACGGACAGGATCGCCCATGCCGTAACGCTCCAGGCGAATCGATTTGATGCGCGCCTGGGGCGTGGCATCAAATCTGGGACAGCGCAGTCTACGAACATCTTTAATCCCTTTCCCCGTCCTGAGCAGGCCGTGCCAGCGCCAGGCGTGTCAAAAATTTCCGAGAGCGAGTTCGTCGGGGTTGCTCTGACAGACACGTTGTCAATACTCGACAAGCGTGTGCAACTGACGCTCGGTGCACGCTATCAGCAGATCATGTCGGAGAATTTCAGTCCGACCACCGGAGCCCGCACCTCTTCCTCCAATGACGGCGTGGTCACGCCAGTGCTTGCCCTGGTCGTCAAGCCTTGGGAAAACACATCGCTCTATGCCAACTACATCGAAGGACTCAGCGTAGGCGACATTGCACCGTCGAGCGCCGTCAATGCCGGCGAAATACTCTCTCCATTCAAGTCCAAGCAAGTCGAGGTCGGCGCCAAGATTGACTTTAGCCGCCTGGCCGTCACGCTAAGCGCATTCAAGATCGAAAAGCCTTTTGGGCAAATTGATGCGACTACAAACGTCTTCTCGAGGGCTGGCGAGCAACGAAACCAGGGTGTAGAGCTCAGCCTCTTCGGGGAAGTGGTAGCGGGGGTTCGGCTGCTCGGCGGCGTGACGTATCTCGATGGCGAAATTACGAAGTCAACCAGCGCCGCAACGCGCGGAAATACGGCGATTGGTGTGCCCCCGGTGCAACTCAACCTGGGCGGTGAATGGGACCTGCCGTTTGTGCCAGGATTAACACTGAGCGGCAGAGTTCTCTATACGGCCAAGCAATTCGTCAATCAGGCGAACACGCAGGAAATTCCTGATTGGACGAGACTCGACCTGGGCGCGCGCTATCGCACCATAATCGCAGACAGGCCCGTTGTCTTCCGGGCCAACGTCGAAAACGTGCTTGATAACAACTATTGGGCCGGTGTTGCCAGTTTCAGCACGTTGGCGCAGGGCATGCCGCTGACCGCGCGGCTGTCGGCCACGATCGACTTCTGAGTTGGGGAATGTTTAGAACGTATCCGTCAATAAGGCATGTTGCCTCCCCGTGCGCCAATGGCGCGGGGAGGCAGCGAGGATGGCCAGGACGCCATCGAGGGCAGTCACGGATGACGTTGGGAAACGGGTGGTGCCATTCGGACCAAACCCGACGGATCGGGGAAAGCAATGGGAGCAAGCGCCATCAGCGATTCCTGGCGCACCCCTGGCCAGCCTGTTCCGGGCTGCGCCTGCATTTGCTCAAGGATTCCAATGATCGTCTGCGGCATCTCCTACCTAACCCGCTGGCGGCAGCAGATGGTGAGAACTAACCGATGTCAAATGCTGCCACCCAGCCGAACCCGTCGTCGCGCCTGATCCACATCCTGTTTGCTATTCAACTGGTTTCCATGGGCGCCATGGAAATGAGTGGTCCCTTCTGGCCTATATACCTGAAGGCGCTCAGTTCATCCGATCTGGTGTTCGGCTTTGCCGGCATCGCCGTCTATGTCGGGCCAATGCTTGGCCTCGTGCTGACGAGTGCCTTCTGGGGACGCATCGGCGACCAGTTCGGACACAAGCTGATGATGATTCGTGCGTTGCTGAGCCTGTCCTTGACCCAGCTGGCGCTGGCCTATTCGAGCGATGTATGGATGATCCTCGTGCTGCGCTTCATACAAGGCGCTTGCGCGGGATACATCGCGCCCGCTCAGGCCTATGGCGTTCGCGTCGAATCCCCCTCGCGCCGGACTCGCCTGTTTGCCTATTTGCAGGTGTCGACCAATGTGGGATCGCTGGCCGGTGCAGTCGCGGGCGGCCTGATCCTCGACCACGCGACGTTTTTTTGGATCAACATTGTGGCCGCCGTCTTATGCGCGCTCTGCGCCGCCGTCGCGGCGGCGAGTCTATCCAACGTGCCCCCATCGAAGGCCATGTCGCTGACGCCGCCGCCTGCCGATGCGCCGGCGAATGCCGGTTCGTTACCCCTCTGGCGTGTATCGCCGATTCTTGGCTTGCTGGTCATCACCGGCATACTGCTCATGAGCCGAATGCTGACGCAGACACCGTTTGCCCTCTATGTTCGGGAAGTCTTTCAGGTGGACAACTGGGTCGTGGGATTGTGCTATGGCTTACTCGCGGCGGGTTTTGTCGTGTCTGCCTCGTTCTGGGCAAGGTATTTCGAGAAAGAGACCATATCCGAAGTGCTGTGCCGCATGACTACCATTGCGGCCGCCTGTGCGACCTTGATGCTGGTTGCTGGCATCACGCGCAGCGTCGACGTGTTTATCGCGATTCATTTTGTCTGGGGCGTCCTGCTGGGCGCCACGACACCGGTGCTGATGTCCCTGATATCGAAGGCAGCCGGCAGTCTCCAGCAAGGTTACGTTCTGGGCATCGTGCAAAGCAGTGCGCAACTCTCGTCGATCGCCGGCATTGCCCTAGGTGGCTGGTTGATGCAAAGCGTCGGGTTGCAATACACGTACTTCTTTGTTGCGTGTTCATACGGCCTGGCGCTGATCGCTATTCTAGCGATGAGGCGGGGACAGGTTGCGATGCATGCAACGCCTCGCAATATCGCCAGAGCGATAGGAAACAATTTCACTATTTCTTAACGCGAGTCTTTACGATGGGATTGCAACGTCGATGGGCTGGTGCGCTGATTGCCGTGATCACGGTTGTCTTCCTGGCCGCGCTTCTCATTGTGTCAAGCCAGTCCAATAGACCGACGGAAACGGCGACCTCCTTAGGCACCGTCACGGTGACCGATCTCCTCGGGCGCCAGGTAAAAGTACGCGCACCGGTGCGGCGCGTTATCCTGGGAGAAGGCCGGCTGCTCTACGTGGTCGCGGCGCTCGATACGGAAGACCCGATCCAGCGCATCGTCGGTTGGCGCAAGGATCTCATCCAGGCCGACCCGGACACCTACGCGCGGTACCGGGGGAAATTTCCCAAGATCGCCGACATCCCCACCTTCGGCGGCTTTGAGGACGGCACCTTCGACATCGAGCAAGCCATCACGCAGCAACCCGACGTCATTGTTCTGAACGTCGAAGCGCAGCGCGCCATTGACGATACGCGCTACGTCGAGAAGCTCGCGGCGCTCGGCATCCCGGTGGTGTATGTCGACTTCCGGCACGCCCCGATGGAAAATACCGAGCCAACCCTGCGTCTCATCGGCAAGCTCTTCGGCAAGGAAGCACGCGCGGAGCAACTCATCGCCTTTCGCACCCAAGAGATCAAGCGAGTCACCGACATCATCGCAGCCCATCAACCGGCTCGCCCGAAGGTCTTCATCGAGCGCATCGGCGGATACACCACCGACTGTTGCCTCAGCTTCGGCGACGAGAACTTTGGCAAATTCGTCGAACTCGCCGGGGGCCGCAACATCGCCAAGGACATCATTTCAGGAACCTTCGGACAGTTGAACCCGGAGCAGATTATCGCCGCCAATCCCGATCATGTCGTCGTGACCAGCGCCAATTGGGAGGCCTATGTCCCGGGCGGATACTGGGTCGGATTGGGGCCCGGCGCCGATCCGGGTGAAGCGGCACGCAAGCTCGAATTTTACCCCAGGCGGCCGGCGTATACGGGCATAACCGCGAACAAGGATCGCGCATTTCATGCAGTCTGGCATCAGTTCTACAACAGCCCCTACCAGTTCGTGGCGATCCAGCAGCTCGCCAAGTGGTTCCATCCGAGGTTCTTTGCCGATCTCGATCCCGAGGCAACCTTCCGAGAATTGCATGAGCGATTCTTGCCGATCGCCTACGAGCCGGGCTATTTCGCGACGCTGGATAGGAGCGACAAATGACAAGCGCAGCGCAAACGTCCGATGCCGGACAGCGTCACGCCTATCGCGTACTCGTGCGACGCAAACAGAGGCTGCTCGGGCTGCTCGTTGTTCTCCTGCTGGGCAGTGTCGTGCTCGATCTGGCGCTTGGGCCGGCGCGGTACGGGCTTGATGAAGTTGTTCAGGCGTTGCTGCGGCCGGACAGCGCGTCGGCACAGGTACGCGTCGTCATGTGGGACATCCGCCTGCCGGTGGCTCTGATGGCGGTGGCTGTGGGCGCAGCGCTATCGTTGGCCGGTGCGCAGATGCAGACGATCCTCAACAATCCGCTGGCAAGTCCGTTCACGCTCGGCATCTCGGCAGCGGCGAGCTTCGGGGCTGCCCTGGGGCTCGCCTTTGGCGTCAAACTGCTTCCGGCTGTGGCCGAATATGTCGTGCCCCTCAATGCCTTCGTCATGGCCATGCTGGCGGCATTCTTGATTTACTTGCTGAGCCGCCGGCGTGGCGTAACCGCCGAAACGTTGGTGTTGCTTGGGATCGCCTTGGTCTTCACGTTCAATGCGCTGCTAGCACTCACGCAATACTTCGCGAGCGAGCAAGCCGTCGCCGCCGTCGTGTTCTGGACCATGGGCAGCCTTACCAAGGCCACCTGGCCCAAGCTCGCCATCACCTGCTCTGTGATTCTAGTCATGCTGCCGATTTTCGTGCAGCGCGCGTGGGCGCTGACGGCACTGCGCCTGGGTGAGGACAAGGCGGCGAGCTTCGGTGTCGATGTGCCACGCCTGCGCCTGCAAACACTGATGATGGTGAGCCTGCTCGCGGCCTTCCCCGTAGCCTTCGTCGGGACGATCGGCTTCGTCGGCCTGGTCGGTCCCCATATTGCGCGCATGTTGATCGGCGAAGATCAGCGCTTCTTTCTGCCGGCATCACTGCTGTCCGGTGCCCTGCTGTTGTCGTTGAGTTCGGTGGTCAGCAAGACCTTGATCCCGGGCGCCATCTTCCCGATCGGCATCGTGACGTCGCTGATCGGTGTGCCGTTTTTCATCGCGCTGATTCTAGGCAAGAGGCGCTCATGGTGAGACTGCAGCTGGAGGATATCGGCGCGGGTTACGGTCGAGAACTGGTCGTCTCCGGGGTCAGCACGCCCCCCTTTTCCGGCGGCGAGGTGATCGCAGTCATCGGACCCAACGCGGCCGGAAAGTCGACGCTGTTCAAGCGCATCGCTGGGCTGCTCAGAGGGCCTGGTCGGGTGTTGCTCGACGGCTCGCGCAAAGGACCCGAGGGCATCTGCTACATGCCGCAAGGAACTACGGCCAGCGCGCGACTTACTGTCTACGAATCCATACTGCTGGCGTGCAAGCAGCACGCAGCCTGGTCAGTGCACGAGGGGGATCTGATACGGGTCGACCAAGCCCTCGCTACGCTTAGTATTGCGGAGCTTGCGTTTCGCAACCTGGAGGAACTCTCCGGCGGCCAGCGCCAGTTGGTTGGGATTGCGCAGATGCTCGCTCGCAAGCCCGAAATCCTGCTCATGGATGAGCCGACCAGCGCCCTCGATTTGCACCGGCAGGTACAGGTGCTCGGCTTCATGCGCACGCTTGCCCGCGAGCAGGGAATGATCGTTTTCATCGCGATGCACGATCTCAACCAAGCATTGCGTTTTTCAGACCAGGTACTGGTGGTCGCCGCCGGCAAGGCGTGGAAGTGCGGACCTTGCGCCGATATCATCACTGTCGAGATGTTGCGTGAGGTGTATCGAATAGAGACCCGCATCGAGCGCTGCTCGATGGGTATCGATCACGTCATTGTCGATGGCGTTGTCTGAGTCTGCGCTTCATAAAACACAGAAAGGAATTGACGGCGGTGAGCAAACTGTCGATTCATCTCATTCCAAGCGGTCAGATTCGTCCGAGCGAACTCCACGATCTGCAACATGCCGCTGCCTTGGCCGATACGATCCGGAATGAACGGGTCTGGCGTATTCCGGTCACGCTCGAACGGCGTTTGCCGCTGAAGATGATCTGGGCGCTGCTGGATCTCATGACCATCGTTGTATTGCTCAGCGGGCTCTATCGCTGGTGGAAGAAGCGCGCGCTGTCCGCCGAGCAACTGATCGGCGAGACGGAGCCGGACTATGACGTCGTGCCGGCGTCGGCATCCGGAGTAATCGCCCGATGAGAGGTCCGTTGTTGCGGCGACAGATTTGGGGCATGCCTGTGGTGCTGGCTGTGATTAGCGCGATCGGATTGCTCTCGGCTTTGCTCGGGGACGGGGTCTGGGGTATCGTATCCTGGGTTGCGCTTGCCATGCCGGTCATGATTAGTGTTTGGTGCGCGTGGCATTGATCCAGAGACATACTGGTTCGGTCATAGAGCCAGGCGAAAGTGCGGATTTCAGTCTCTGCGACGTCTGTTTGTTGGGTGGCCTGGTGGTAAAAGAGTCAACGGTTTTCGATCACAGTGGTTCCGGGAGAATATCCTTATGCTGGACCTGATTGCGTTAGGGCTGATCGCTGGCGTGATTCCAGTCTACTTGGGAATCGTCGCGGCTATGTTCCTTGGGAAGATGTTGCCTCGAATGTGGGAAGGCGGCCTCATTGGAGTCGCGACCGGAGTGCTTCTGTATCTCTTCTTTGATTTAATGCATGAGGCGGTCGAGCTCAGCGGCGCACGTGATCTGTTCTCCTGGGTCGTGTTTCTGGGCAGTCTCGGCATCAGCTTGATCGGCCTGGTGGTGTTGGAATCGAACCAGCTGTTCGGAAATGGGCCTGGAAGCCGGCCGTTGCCGCTGCCCTATATGATTGCCATCGGAATGGGATTTCACAACCTCGGCGAAGGGCTGGCGATCGGCGCCAGCTATGCAAGCGGCGAGTGGGCGCTCAGCGCGTTGCTGGTGGCGGGGTTCGGGTTGCACAACGGCACGGAAGGGTTCGGCATTGTCAGCGCGACAGGAAAAACGCCGGTGACGGGAAAAGACGTGCTGTGGCTCGGGCTGCTGGCTGGCGCGCCGACCTGCCTGGGAACGGTGTTGAGCGGGCAAGGTCTCTCGTCGTATTTTTCGATCGGCTTCTATAGCCTTGCGGCCGGTTCCCTGCTCTACGTCGTGCTCTCTCTCACGGCGATGGCCTACACTGCCACGCGCCGCATGCAGATGGCGTCAGGTCTCTTCTGCGGCATTGCCCTCATGTATGTGACGGCCATGGTTTTGACCTTGGTCAGCGGGATTCGAACCTAAACAAACTAGATACTTCTAAAAAGGTGAGCGAAGGGGTTGACAGTATGCCATATAAATGATATTGAGAATACATATCAATTTGTGAGGCCAGAGGTCGTTAAGGCCGGAGCCCAAGGTATCGCGCGATACCTTGGGCTTTTTTGTTGCGAAGGCGTTGTCGGAGTAAGACGCTGATTGGGTGGCGCACCGTTGGTGAATCAGCGGCGCAGGGAGGCTCCAATGTATGTCTGTCTTTGCAAGGGACTGAGAGAAGCGGAGTTTTCCGCGTTAGCCTCATGCCACGGATCCTGTCCCGAGGCGATGAAGCGGGCGATGGGACTGGACGACTCCTGTTGTGGGCGTTGCGAAGAGCGATTGGAAGAAATGATCCGGAGCTGTTCAGGGTGTCTGACAAAGCAGTGAGCGGAGAGCAGACGAGGGCGAATCAAACGAAAGGATGAATGATGAAGGGATCCTGTCAAAAGTGCGGAGGGCTGTTGGTCGTGGAGCGGGTATTGGATTACTACGGGCCGTTGGCCGGAGTGAAATGCGTGAACTGCGGGTGGTCTCGCCGCGATCCGCTTCCGCTATTCGGTTCAGTAGGGGGTTCGACGCGGCGGGATGCCTACCAATGACCGATGTCGGAAAAGGAGAGGTACGATGAAACGAAACGGGGCACATGCATTGACCTTCAGCAGTCCGGCGCTGGTCAAAGGAGAACTCACCTATCTTGATGCCGCATGTTATGCAGATCGGATCGTGGCGTTGTGTTTTCTCCCCTATATCGGACTGGTCTCGACAGAGATGATCGATCGTCAGGCGGAACGGTTTCGGGAGATCGAGGCCGCGCTTGTGATGGTCGCGTCCGGCGCTCGTCCCTTGCACCGGGTGTGGATCGGTCATGGCGAGAAACCTCTCACGCCGGTCTTGGCGGATCCTTGCGGTCGACTCCATCGGGCCTTCGGGGTAACCATTGCCGATCCGGCCAGGCGCTGCCATACGTTCGTCATTGACCGCACAGGTGTTCTGCGACTGCGAGTCAGTCATGATTTTATGGAGCAGGACCTGACCGTTCTGCAGGAACTCATCCGCGCGTCCCAACGCACAGTAGCAGGGGAGCGTGTGAGTGTCGCCGAAGCGCGGGCCTCGTGCCTACTGGTGTAAGGCCAAGTACTGCTGGAAATTGAACAGGACATCAATGTTACCGAGAAGGAGCTTATCGATATGGAGAAGACATTGCGTGCCGATGGACCGATGAAATTGGTGTTGTGCGGATGCGGACGGCTGCATGTGACCTGTGGGCCTGTCACGTTGCATTTCAACCGTGAAGAGTTTCTGGTTTTTGCCGACACGGTCAGTCGCCTTGCGGCCATCACCACGCAGCACCCGGCAGGTCTCGCTACGGCGGCAAAGCAGGGCGCGCATACCGAGGTGTGTCATTGAGCCGGAGCCGAGCTATGAAATGCCGGTCTTGCCCACGGTGCCATGGAACGAGTCTCTATTCGAACGGGGCGTTCTGGGTGTGTGTCGAGTGTGGCTATGCGATTACGGAAAGTGCGTTGTCGATCGATGAAGGCCGTGCCAGATACGGTCCGACCGTTCCGTCCGGTGCGAACAATTGAGTGATGGGGAGGGCATGGCGATGATGCGGCTACGGCCATGGGGCGATGACGATCTTGCCGTGGTCATCAGTCTGGCGGTGGCGTTTGGCATGATCGTCGGAGCCCTGACGGTTCTTTGGATCGCCGGCGGCTCCAACGGAGTCTGGATTGACCAGTACAGCGGCGACTTCCTGGCTGTGCGGGATTAGAGCTTCTTCACCGCCGGAGAGACCTTCCTCGCCTGGCTGTTTCCCCTGCACAACGGAGAGGCGTTCGGGCTGGCGGGGCGGCGGATCGTCTTTTTCACCGGGTTTGTCCCGCTCGTGCTCTATGTGACGGCGCTCCGCATGTGGTGGTTAAAGCGCCTGGCGCACCGGCGCAGAAGGAGTGCGAGGCGGGCGGACCGGGCGGCCTGTCGGCTGATACAGAGCAGGGACCACTAGGTGCCGGCTCGCCGTGATAATTTGCGCATCTCTTGAGTCCACGGTGTTCCAGTACAACCACGTTGCGACACTTTTAAAGTGATTTGCCCTGAAGGCCAGAATATTTAGGGCCATGCGTGCCCGCCGGAGTGAAGTGTTTCTAGAGCAATAATGGCGTCCGGCCCCCTATGCTGAAGAGGGCAAGCGCTTGTCTGGAGCGGAGGAGCGGCCGCTGTGGGTCTGATATTGAAACTAGGAATCATTGTCCTACGTAGAAACACTTGACTCAGCTTTCTCTTAGCCGAATAATTGTGGCGTCTTACGCTGGCCGATCACGCATCTTGCGTGTGTCCCGTGAGCGCCTCTGAGCGCCCCCATCCACAACGTTCTTAAAAGGAGGGAGCCGCCATGAAAGCGAAAGAAGGTGTCGTTGACTTTTTGAACAAGGTCCTGACCTTGGAACTGACCGCCGTGCATCAGTATTTGCTGCATGCCTCGACCTGTGGCAATTGGGGCTATGCTCGACTGCAGCATGAGCTTCATGAAATGGCGACCGAGGAAACCGGGCATGCCTCCCAACTCATCGATCACATCCTCTACTTGGAAGGAAGCCCGAACGTGCAAAGCCTCGGGACGGTGAAATCCGGGCCGAACGTGTCCAAGTTATTCGAAGAGGATTTGAAATTTGAGGTGGAAGACGCCAACTTGCTGCGGGAGGCGATTGCCCACTCCGCGAAAGTCGGCGACTACACGACCCGCCACAAACTTGAGGACATGATCAAAGAGACCGACGAACACATCGACTGGTTCGAAACCCAGCTGCGTGCGATCAAGCAGGTCGGAGCGGAAAACTATCTGAGCGAGCAGATAAAGAAGTAGGCAAGTAGGAATCACGGCCCGGCTCGGCCTTTGTCGAATCGGGCAGAAGAGGAGGAGGGACCCGCCCATGAAAGCCAAAGAGGGGATTATCGACTTATTGAACAAAGTCTTGACCACCAATTTGACGGCGATCAATCAATACTTCGTGCATGCCAAAATGTGTGAAAACTGGGGCTATGAGCGCTTGCACCACCACGTGTGCAAGCGGAGCTTTGACGAGATGAAGGATGCGGACGAGGTCATCGAGCATATTCTCTACCTCGAAGGAGTGCCCAATATGCAGCGGCTTGGGACTATTCAGGTGGGGGAGACGGTGCCGGAGCAATTCAAGCTCGACCTCAAGGCGGAACAGGAGATGCTCATGCTTTATGCCGAAGGGGTCACGCATTGCGCCAAGGTGGGAGATTATACGACGCGACACATGCTGGAGGACATGCAAAAAGATACCGATGGCCACATCGATTGGATCGAGATGCAACTCGAACTGATCAAACAGGTGGGCCTGGAAAAGTACCTGAGCGAACAGATTCATAAAGAAAAATAGAGCTTGAACGATATACGAAAAGGAGGCCTCGACTTTCAGTGTCGTGTGCTGATATCTTCTTACATGATATCGGTTCTCAATATCACATAGCTCGCGAGTACTGAGGCCAGCGTCTTCGAAGACAGAGCCCGCCGTATTTTACGATGCGCGTGGGCTTTTTCATGAAGGAGCGAGAGAGGCAGCCGGGCACTTCCATCGTGGCGAGCCTGGTCTCTTCTTCTCGAACAGATGGTCCGAGTATGACGCTGACCTATTCTCAGATCGCAGAGTTGTTTCATCAGTACCGTGACGAACTGATGCGTCGCCTGGTCGCTATGGTGCATTCGCGGGACACGGCCGCGGACCTTGTCCAGGAAACGTATCTCAGACTCCTCAAGCTGGGCGATGGCCAAGGGGTAGAACAGCCGCGTGCGCTCTTGCATCGAATTGCCAGTAATCTGGCCATCGATCATTTGCGCAAGAAAAAGATCAGGCCCAACGGTTATGACTCGTTAGAGGAGGCGATGGAGGTGCCGTCTCAGGCGCCCTCGCCGGAACGTGTCCTGGTCGGGAAGCGGCGTTTTCGCACCTTCCTGCAGTCGGTCGAAACCCTGCCGCCTCGAACCCGCGAAGCCTTCCTGTTGTGCCGTGTGTACGGATATTCCTATCGCGAAATTGCCTTTCGCATGGGCATTTCTGAGAGTGGCGTTGAGAAGCTACTGATGCGCGCGCTCGACCACTGTTGTGAGGTGCTCGACCCTCTCGACACGGGCGAGTGAGGGAATTGGCTTGGCATTTCGTCACAAGCTATACTAGCGTCCCGTTGGCCCTGGTCGATAGCCTGACCGCAGACGGGGCGAAGTCTCTTACCGACGAAGTACGAGCCATGATCCCATCCGCTGAAGAAGCCAGGCTGCGCCAGGAAGCCGTGACCTGGGTCATTCGCTTGCAGAGCCATCGCCTGTTGCCGGAAGAGCGACGGGCGTTCGATGACTGGCATGCCCAAAGTCCCGCGCATGCACAGATGTTTCAACGGGTTTCCGCCCTCTGGGACGACCTGGACTTGCGCGCTGCGGCGGTTCATGCCGCGGAGACATCTTCGTCAATCCTTTCCGGCTCTCGATTCGCCGCCATTCGTCGATGGGTGCCCTATGCAGCGGCGCTCGCGGCCTCTGTGGTTCTCCTCATCATGGCGGCGCTGTATCTTGATGTGGCGACTCGGTTGCAAGCCGACTATCGGACGGCGGTCGGGGAACGCCGGACGATTGAGTTGCCCGATCATTCGCTCATGACGCTCAACACGCAATCGGCCGTGGCGTTATCGTTCGACGGAACGGCGCGACATATCCGTTTACTCAAAGGAGAGGCGCTCTTTCACGTTCGGCACGATGCGGATCGGCCGTTCGTCGTAGAGACGGCTCAATCCGCCATCCGCGCCGTCGGCACGGCGTTTGTGGTCCGTGCAGATGCGAGGCGCGACCAGGTGACGGTGTTGGAAGGCATTGTCGAGGTCGGCGCCGTCGGAGGAGCGGGTGCGCAAGCGCGGGTGAGCGCCGGCTCGCAGATTCAAGCGGAGGCGGGCCGGGTGGGCCAACCTCATGCGGTCGATCTCCCGACGGCATCGGCGTGGGTGCGCGGACGGCTGGTCGTCGACGGCGTTCCGCTGGCGCAGGTCCTCGACGAAGTGCGGCGGTATTATCCCGGCACGATCGTGCTGTGGAATCCACGCGTCGGGGACATCCGTGTGACCGGCACGTACGATATGGACAATCCTTCAAACGTGCTCTCCCTTCTCGCCAAGACTGTTCCTGTCCACATGATGGGCTTCTCCGATCGCTTCGCGATTCTTTTCTAAATCTTCTCTGCAGGGTGTCCCGGTACGGGGTGAGGGAATGTTAGCTGCCGTCCGTCTACGCAGGCATGGAATTGTTAAGGAGGCATCGCATGCATGCAGACGATCAGGCGACAGTAGGGATTGAGCGGCGCAGTTATGGTGCTGTAGGGCGGAATGGCCACAAGAGAGTCGGGCGAGCGACCGGAGTATTTCTGGTCATCGCTTGTCTCGGACAGATGGTATCCACCGTTCATGCTCAGGAGGGGGCCACGCCGGTTCAGCAGGCACCCGCGATCAATTTCAACATCGGCGCCCAACCGCTGGGGGCGGCGCTGAACGCGTTCGCCGAGGTGACCGGGTGGCAGGTCAGCTTTCCGACCGAACTCGCTGCCGATGCGAAGTCTTCCGGGGTGAGCGGCAACCATACGCCGGAGGAGGCTTTGCAGACCCTGCTGGCCGGGACGGGATTGAAGTATCGCCTGACCGGCGAGCATGCCGTGACGCTGATTCGGTCGACGTCTGCCGCTGCTGCCGGCGTTGCTGCTCCGGCCCTTGCTCAGCCGGCGCCGGTCGAACAGGTCGGCGAATCCGCCGCGGTTCCAAAGAGCAAACCGGTGAAAGTGCCGGAGATCGTCGTGAAGGACCTGAAGGCGCGGGATGAGCGCAGCTACACTACGGACGAATCCACCAGCGCCACGAGAATTCCTGCCCCGATCCAGGATATTCCGCGTTCGATTCAAGTCGTCACGCGCCAGGTCATGGAAGATCAAAAAGTGATCCGTATGAGCGACGCGCTGCGCAACGTGAGCGGCACGTCTATGCCCAATACGCAAGGTGGCAGAGCCGGCGATTTTATGATTCGCGGTTTTCGTTCGGACTTGAATGTCTTCAAGAACGGGTTCAGGGATGACAGCACCTTCGGATCGCGGGCGGCACGCGACGTGATTAATTTGGAAAGCATCGAGGTCGTCAAGAGCCCCGCGTCGTTTCTCTACGGACGGACCGATCCCGGGGGTGTGATCAATCAGATTACCAAGGCCCCTTTGAAAGACCCGTATTATTCGGCCGAGATGATCGTCGGCAGCTACAACCTCTATCGGCCGACGGTGGATATCGGCGGGCCGCTGAATGAAAGCAAGACCCTCACCTACCGATTCAACGGGATGTATGAATCGACGGAAAGTTACCGGGAGGGAGTTAAGACGGACCGGCTTTTTCTCACTCCGACCTTCGGGTGGGAGATCGGACAGCGGACGACGTTCCGTTTTGAAGGGGAATATCTCTACGACCGGTCGCCTATCGATCGCGGCACAGTCGCGGTCGGCAATCGGCCGGCGTCGATTCCGATCGGCCGCTTTCTCGGCGATCCGAGCCGGCGCGGAGAAATCAATTCCGGTAAGGCGACGCTGACACTGATTCATGAGATCAGCGATGCGTGGAAGTGGCGCAGCGCATTTCGATCAGCGGCGTCACGCGAGCGGTACACCAGCCTGGAGTCCAACGTGATGGACGATGTGACCGGCATTCTCACTCTGGCGCGGTACGAAATCCCTACGACCGTCCAGAGCCACTATTGGCAAAATGAATTGCACGGAGTGTTCTCGACTGGCTCCATCAAACATAAGGCGCTGCTGGGCGTCGAGTTGGGGAGAGAGGCAACCTCGTCGACGCTCTCCGGAGATTTCGGCGGATTAGGCAGCTTCATCGATATTTATAATCCGGGCAATCGGTTGTTCGCGGACGGGCCGCTGTCCTTGTTCGGAAATTCCGCGCAGACGAATAATATTCTTGGCGCCTATTTCGGTGATCAGATCGATCTGCTGGAGAACCTGCATGTGCATGCCGGTGGCCGGTTCGATGTCTTGGAGCAGAAACTCACCACCCGTCCACACGATTTCAATCCGACGACGACGAAGACCCACGAAACCGATACCGCGTTCAGTCCGTCCATCGGAGTGACCTATCAGCCGTGGAAATGGGTGGCGGTCTTTGCCAATTATACAGAATCGTTTGCCCCACAAGCGGCCGGCACTCGGAGTTTCGACGGGAGCGTGTTCAGTCCTGAACGAGGGAAATCGTACGAAGGAGGGCTCAAATTCCAGGCGATGGAAGGAAGGTTGCGTTCCACAGTGGCCGCGTTTGACATCAGAAAGAAAAACGTGTTGACCTCCGATCCTGCGAACGGGGTGTTTTTCTCCGTGGCCACGGGAGAGCAACACAGCCGGGGATTCGAGGTCGATGTCGCGGGGCAAGTGATGCCCGGATGGGACCTTATCGCCAACTACGCGTATGTCGATGCCCGGATCAGCGAAGACAATAAGTTCGTCGTGGACAGCCGGCTTCCCAATGTTCCCCTGCATCAGGGCAGTCTATGGACGACATATTTTTTCCAGGAGGGGATGGTCAAAGGATTTGGAGCGGGAGTCGGTATGTACGCACAAGGGAAACGGCAGGGGCTGCTTCAATGCCAGGATCCTGTGGGTTCGTTTTGCCAGAACGGGTTTGATATGCCGGGCTTCGCCAGAATGGACGCGGCGCTGTATTACAGGAAACCGGAATTCTTTGCGAAGACGAATCTCATCGCAGCGATCAATTTTACCAATTTACTCGACCAGCGGTATTTTACAGGAGCACAGAATTTCAGAGAAATCGTGTACACCGGCGCCCCGTTTACGGTGATCGGCTCCGTCAAGCTGGAGTTTAACTAAATGCGATGTGGAGGCTACGTTGCCCGGCCTTGGTTAGACTAGGCCGTGAGCCGCAAGGCCAGGCAGAAACTGTGGTGGTCGGTTCATTGGTGGGTCGGTCTGTGGGCCGGGTATGTGTTTGCGCTGAGCGGACTGACCGGCCGTGCGCTAGTGTCCTACCTGGCCATCGATGAGTGGCTGAATCCTGAGCGGCTCACGCCGCTCGGGAGTGGTCTGTACTGGTCATTTGGCAAGCTCAGTGGACTTGCCGGTGCATTCGTGCTCCTGCTCCTTGGCGGCACCTGTGTATATATGGAGTTTCCGGAGTATATCGTCCCTCTTGTCAGGTTGGACATATCCGTTCCTGAAGGGCCGGAATTGTACTCAACGATCGATTCCGATTCGACCCCCATTTCGATCGATCGAGCCGTCATCATTGCGAAAGACGTGTTTCCTGACGAGTTTTGTACTCGTCGCCCTCTGTGTCACGGGGTGGCACATGTGGTGGCTGAAACGGCATGCCCGTCGACGAAAAAACAGCCCCGGATGCTGGAATAGCAACATCGGCATAAATACAGCCTGTCCGATCGGGCGAGGCTGACGGCGTCTCGCCCGTAACATAATCCCGATCATCTGGTGGTTTCCTGGATAGCGTCGGCATGCCTCAGCTTCTTGAGCGTGCGCGAAAATCTGACCCCCCCCCCACCGCCAGAACAAGTATTTATTAGTAAGTATTAATGTATTGTGTAGTGAGGGGCGGATGCCTCGTATTCGTCTTTATGACCATAACCTCCGTTCGGCATCGAATGGGTTCTATCCTTTGACCGGAGCGAAAGCGAACTCTCATCCATGAACGTTGAATACGAGACCTTTGTCGATCTCTTGCAGCTGCGGGCGCGGGAGACTCCGCATCAACAAGCCTATATATTTCTGCTTGACGGTGAAACAGACGCCGTCCATCTGACGTACGAGGAGCTGGACCGCCGAGCACGGACCATTGCCGCACGGTTGCAATCCTTAGGCGTCGCCGGCGAGCGGGCGCTCTTACTGTATCCTCCGGGCCTCGATTACATTGCCGCATTTTTTGGCTGTTTATACGCCGGAGTTATTGCCGTGCCGGCTTACCCCCCTCAACGCAAACGGACATTGTCTCGGCTGCAAGCCATCTTGGAGGACTCGCAACCGGCAGTCGCGCTGACGACGGCTCAGATTCATGCGAGTGTCCAGCGTCTCTGCAGCCAGGATACCGGCTTAGATAATTTGCAGAAACCGCAGTGGCTCAGCACTGACCTCCTGACACCAGACAGCGAGGCAGGCTGGTATAGGCCTGAAATAAGCGGTCAGACGCTCACCTTCCTCCAATACACTTCCGGATCGACAGGTAGACCGAAGGGCGTCATGGTCAGCCACGGTAATCTGCTGGACAACGAACGGATGATCGCGCAGGCCTTCGGTCATACGGAGCGGACCGTCGTGCTCGGTTGGCTGCCGCTCTATCACGATATGGGATTAATCGGAAACGTTCTGCAGCCGCTGTATCTGGGGGTGCCGTGCGTGCTGATGTCTCCCGTTAACTTTCTGCAGAAGCCTTTCCGATGGTTGTCCGCAATCTCGCGATATCGTGCGACGACCAGCGGAGGGCCGAATTTCGCCTATGACCTGTGTGTGCGTCAGACGACGCCGGAACAGCGCGCGTCGCTGGATCTCAGTTGTTGGACGGTCGCGTTTAATGGAGCGGAGCCGATCCATGCCGGCACGCTAGACCGATTTACGGATGCGTTCGGCGCATCCGGGTTCCGCCGCGAGGCGTGGTATCCCTGCTACGGGTTGGCAGAGGCGACCCTGCTGGTTTCCGGCGGCGACAAGGCGGCTCTTCCGGTGCTTCGAGCGGTCCAAAAAAATGCATTGCAGCAGCATCGTATTCTCGATGCGGCGGAAGCCGATGTCGAGGCACAGAAGCTGGTGGGATGCGGGCATCCTCGATTCGAACAGCAGATTCGCATCGTGAACCCCGAGTCGTTGCGAATCTGTCAAGCTGGGTGTGTCGGAGAAGTCTGGGTGAAGGGGCCCAGCATAGCAGGAGGCTATTGGAGTCGACCTGAAGAAACAGCGCTAACATTCGAGGGCTATACCTCGGATACCAGCGAAGGGCCGTTCCTTCGCACGGGTGATCTCGGCTTTGTGCAGGACGGCGAACTGTTCATCACCGGGCGTCTGAAAGACCTCATCATTATCCGCGGCCGCAATCATTATCCTCATGACATCGAACTGACGGTACAGCGAAGTCATCCGAGCCTTCGGCCGGAAGGCGGCGCCACGTTTTCTGTCGAGCTGCAAGGCGAGGAATCGTTGGTGGTGGTCCATGAGGTGGAGTCCCGCCGTTCGCCGTTCGATGGCGAAACGGTGATCGCGGCAATTCGCCAGGCGGTCGCCGAGCAGCATGAAGTACAGGTCGCGGCTGTGCTTCTCATTAAGGCGGGAACTCTCCCTAAAACGTCCAGTGGGAAGGTTCAGCGGAATCTCTGCCGCATGAAATTTCTCGCCCGAGAGTTCGATGTGATCGGACAGTCGGTCTCGTCGACGTCTCTTCATGGAACGGGAAACGAAGGGGGTAAGCGGGCAGCCGTTCCGCAACGGCCTGATCTCGAAAGGATTGTCGGGGAGGTATGGTCGCGGGTATTGGAGCGGCCGACGATCCAACCGCAGGACAATTTCTTTGCCATGGGCGGGGATTCGTTGCGCGGCGCGCAGATGCTGGCCCGTTTGCAAGATGCCTGTCGGATCGACGTACCGTTGGACGCTCTGTTCGATTACCCGACTGCGGCAGAGTTCACAGCCTATATTGGAACCCTCACGCCTTCTGCTGAGACGAGTTCGGACATCGCCATTCGAGCCATGCCGCGGGAGGGAGCGCTGCCCCTCTCGTTTGCCCAGGAACGATTCTGGTTTCTCGAACAGTTATCGCCAGGAACCCCGTTCCACAATATTCCCATCGCTCTGCGTATGAAAGGCGCGCTCGATATCGAGGTGCTTCGTCGTGCGCTCGACGAAATCGTTCGACGGCATGAGATTCTCCGTGCCTCCTTCGTGCTGCACAATGGTCAACCGGCCCAGATCATTGCTCCGCGTCTCGATGTTCCACTTCCGGTCGAAAGCTTGGATCGCCTCTCGGAGTCGAACCGGGAAGCGCAGCTGGAGCACCTGGTCACAGAGGAAGCTCGACGCCCGTTCGATTTGATGAAAGAGCCGCTGCTTCGCCTTCGCCTGTTCCAGATCAGCGAAACGGATCACGTGCTGTCGTTGACCGTCCACCATATCATCGCCGACGGCTGGTCGATGGGTATTCTCAGCCGTGAACTGGCGGCGGTGTATCGCGCATTCATCCAGGGCGGAGTGTCCCCGTTGCCGGCTCTCCCGATCCAATATCTCGATACCGTGCTCCATCAGAGGCAGGGCGCCAGGGAACAAGAATTCCAACGACAAGTGACCTATTGGCAGCAGCGCCTGGATCATGCTCCCAGCATACTGAGTCTGCCGTTCGATTACTTACGCCCGGAAGTACAAGGCTATCGAGGGGCGCGCCATGACTGGGTCTTGGATGAGCCGGTCGTACGGCAACTGCAGGCGGTGGGACACCGGCACCGGACGACATTGTTCATGACGCTGTTGGCGGCCTTCAATATTCTTTTGTCGCGCTACAGCGGTCAGTCTGATTTTTGTGTCGGTACGCCGGTTGCGAACCGCAACCGGGTCGAGTGCGAACCATTGATCGGCTGTTTCGTCAACACGGTGGCCTTGCGCGCCGACCTTTCCGGCGACCCGTCTTTTCCCGAGTTCCTCGATCAGGTTCGGGCGACCGTTCTGGGCGCACAGGCGAATCAGGGAATCCCATTCGAACGATTGGTCGATGAGTTGAAGGTGAGCAGAGACCTGGGCCATACGCCGCTTTTTCAAGTCATGTTCGTCCTGGAGGACCGTCCATCGGACGTACGTGCCTTGGGAGAGTTGAAAGCGTACCGAATGAATGTACATACGCAAACATCCGTTTTCGATCTCACATTGGAGATGGCAGAGAAGGCCGATGGGAGCCTGACGGCCGTCTTCGAATACAGTACCGATTTGTTTGCCGGCGGCACCATCGCCCGTATGGCCGAACATCTTCGCGCGTTGCTGGCTCACATCGCCGTATGCCCGGAGTCCCGCGTGAGCGAATTGGCGATGCTGGACGCGAAGGAACGTGCGTCTGTCCTTGTAGACTGCAACCAGACGCAGAGGCGTTATCCGGATGAGTCCTGTCTGCATCAATTGATCGAGGCCCGGGCAGCCGATACTCCGGATGCCGTCGCGCTGTTGAGCGAAGGGCGCTCGTACACCTACGCGTCCATCAATAACAGAGCGAACCAGCTCGCCCGATATTTACGGACACAAGGGATCGGTCCGGAGAATCCCGTGGCCCTGTGTGTGGATCGGTCCCTCGAAATGGTGGTCGGTCTCCTGGGATCTCTCAAAGCCGGCGCGGCCTATGTGCCCGTGGATCCGGCCTATCCCAAGGAGCGGCAATCCCTCATTCTCAAGGATGTCCAGCCACGGCTGCTCTTGACGCAAGGAAAATTTGCGGGAGGACTGTCGGATCAAGCGGCTCCGGTCTTCGCGCTCGACGAAGAGTGGTCAGCGGTGTCCGGATTTCCGGGCACCAATCTGTCGATTCGTACCAGCCCGGACAATCTGGCGTACATCCTCTATACCTCCGGAACGACCGGTCAACCGAAGGGAACCGGCATATCCCACCGAGCCCTGGTGAATCACGGCACGGCGATGGTGACGCAGTACGGTCTGGCGTCGACGGATCGTGTGCTTCAGTTCGCGTCTGTCAGCTTCGATGTTGCGGCCGAAGAATGTTTCCCGACATGGATTGCGGGGGCGACGGTGGTGTTGCGCCCCAATGAGCCCGTTCCTCCCTGTGCAGACTTTCACGCATTGCTTCGCGACCAGGGCCTCACGGTATTGAATCTCCCGACGCCTTACTGGGCCGGATGGGTCGAGGAACTTGAGCGAAGCGGTCTGCCGGTTCCACCGTTGATCCGGCTTGTCATCGTGGGGAGCGAAAAGGCGCTGCCCGACTCGCTGGTTCGCTGGCAGCGCGTGGCGGGAGAACGCATTGTCTGGTGCAATTCGTACGGGCCGACGGAAGCCACGATTACGGCCAGTAGTTTTGTGCCGGACGCAGGGATCGATTGGGACACGATGGTTACGGTGCCCATCGGGCGGCCGATCGCCAATGTCGAACTGTATGTGCTTGATCCGCATTTGGAACCAGTTCCGCTCGGTGTGCCGGGGGATTTGTACATCGGAGGCGTCGGGCTCGCACGCGGGTATCACCGTATGCCGGCCCTCACCGCTGAGAAATTCATTCCGCATCCCTTCAGCCTGCGCGCGGGGGAACGGTTGTACGGAACGGGCGATCGTGTCCGCCGCAGGACGGACGGCCAGGTGGAGTTTCTGGGGCGGCGGGATGAACAGGTGAAAGTGCGGGGGTTCCGTATCGAGTTGTCTGAAATCGAATTCCATGCCCGCCGGCATCCGCAGGTGAAAGAGGCGAGAGTGTTTTTGGAATCGGGAGAGGTTCGCGGCTGGCCGGCGCTCTTCGGCGGCCTCACTGAGGTCGAGCAGGACAGGATGCTGCAGGATGTCGAGTGTCTGACGGCGGCGGAAGCACAGTGGGTCTACGATTTGGAATCGGATGCTGAGGAACGGAGGAAGACCGTGATCCAACGAAAACCGGAATTCGATGTGTATTTGAAGGTCAACAAAGGGGAGTTTTTGACGCCGCCGCGTGAAAATCAACGTAACTGGCTCTTGCGCAGGGCGCTCGATGAATTCTCGGACGATCTCGTCGCTCTCGACGCCATTTCCAAACGGTTTGTCTCCGGATCGGACCGGGTGAGCATCGAACAGAGCTGGACGGGGAGTCGGGCGGAATATAAGCCCTCTGAGCTCATTATCGAGGGGCAGCAGGTCATGCAGGATTGGGAAGCGCCGTTGATGAGAGCGATGGCCGATATCGCCACGGAATCCCGTGGCGATGTGCTCGAGGTCGGATTCGGAATGGGCATCTCAGCATCTTATATTCAGGCTGGCCAGCCTCGTTCGCATACCATCATCGAGTGCAACCGCGATGTGATGACCGCTTTTGCAGACTGGACCGGCCGCTACCCGGGCCGGGACATCCGTCTGGTGCAGGGCCGATGGCAGGACGTGGTTGAAACGCTATCGGGATTCGACGCTGTATTTTTCGATACGTATCCGGCCAGTGAAGCGGAATTTGAAGAATCGGTGATCAATAGCATCAACTTTGCCGAAGCATTTATTCCTGCGGCTGCGAAGTTATTGCGGCCCGGCGGCGTGTTTACCTATTACACCAATGAGATCGATTCGTTCAGCCGGCGGCATCAGCGGTTTCTGTTCCAGCATTTCAGTTCATTTACGCTCAGCATCGTGCGGTCGCTTCTTCCACCCGAGGATTGTCACTACTGGTGGGCGGATTCGATGGCTGTCGTCAAGGCGGTGAAGTGACATGGGGGATCTTCTCCAGCGGATCAATAGTCTGACTGAACCGCAACGGAAGCTTCTCCGTCTCAGATTAGGGGGGACGAAAAAAGGGCGGGAGAGCGAGTCCCGATTGGTGGGGTATGTCGTACCCCGCGCCGAGGGCATGCCGACCGCTCAGGATTTCCGCGGGTTCTTGGCCGAACGCCTGCCGGATTATATGGTGCCGGGCGCCTGGATTTGTCTCGACTCCTTCCCGCTGACGTCTCGCGGAAAGGTGGATCGCAAGGCCTTGTTGGAGATGGCCCGGCCGGCTCCGGAAACGGCTTCCCCGCAGGGGGCCCCTCGCAACGATTGCGAGCGGGCCATTGCGACGATTTGGGAGGAGGCGCTGGGGCTTCACGTCGTCGGTCTGCACGATAACTTCTTCGATCTCGGAGGACACTCGCTCCTCTTGCCGAAGGTCCTCACGCAAGTGCGGACGTTGACGGAGCGAGAAGTATCGATGGTCGATCTCTTCCGTTACCCGACCGTGCAAACATTGGCTGCCTATGTTTCAGCGGACGGGATGCCTGCGGTCGAGGAATCGACGATGCAACAGGTCAAGGATAAGCGGGAAGCGGGAATGCGCCGGATGAAGCAGCAACGGCGGCAGAGACAGGAAGCGGTGAGGGGCGAATGACGGACGACGCCGATCGATCCAGCGAGAGCCAGACGAGTGACGGCCTGGATGTGGCCATTGTCGGGATGGCCGGCCGGTTTCCCGGTGCGAACAATCTGGATGTATTCTGGCGCAATCTTCAGGGCGGTGTGGAGTCGGTCTCCACGCTCAGCCTGGAGGAGTTGTTGGAGTCTGGTGTAGAGCCGAAGGTCTTGGACCGGATGAATTATGTCCGGGCTCGCGCGGTTCTGGATGACGTCGATCTCTTCGATGCCAAGTTTTTCAACATGACTCCCAAAGAAGCCGACATCATGGATCCCCAGCAACGGCTGTTTCTCGAATGTGCGTGGGAAACGCTGGAGCAGGCCGGGTATGACCCGGAGCAATACAAGGGATCGATCGGTGTCTATGCAGGATCAAGCACCAGCGGATATCTCTTCAATTTATTTCCCCGTCGAGTCCTCTTACAGTCGGCCGCCGATATGTCGGCGATGTTGGGCGTGGAAAAGGATTCCCTCTCGACGCGTGTGTCGTACAAGCTGAATCTGGAAGGGCCGAGTCTGGCCGTGCAAACGGCATGTTCTACGTCTCTGGTCGCGGTTCATCTGGCTTGCCAAGCCTTGCTGAGCGGAGAATGCGACATGGCCTTGGCAGGCGGCGTCTCAGTCAGTGTGCCGCAGAAAGTAGGCTATCTCTATCAGGAGGGCGGCATCGTTTCTCCGGATGGTCATTGCCGCACTTTCGATGCCGCAGCGGAAGGCACCGTCGGCGGGAGCGGAGCGGGCCTCGTGTTGCTCAAGCGATTGCAGGAGGCCGAAGCGGACGGCGACCATATCTGGGCGGTGATTAAGGGATCCGCCATCAATAATGACGGGGCTGCCAAAGTCGGCTATACCGCGCCTCGTATCGAAGGACAGGCGAAAGTGATCAGAGCGGCGCACCTGGCCGCCGGCGTGACGCCGGATTCGATATCCTATGTCGAGGCCCATGGAACCGGAACTCCGATGGGAGACCCGATCGAAGTGGCGGCGTTGACACAGGCCTTTCGGGCCTCGACGGCTCGTACCGGATTCTGTGCCCTCGGGTCCGTCAAAACCAATGTCGGCCATCTGGATGCCGCGGCCGGCATCGCCGGTCTGATCAAGACGGTCCTGGCGCTTTTTCATCGACAGATTCCGGCGAGCTTGCATTACATCCGTCCCAATCCCGCCATCGATTTTCCCGCCACGCCGTTTTATGTGAACGGAACCCTGGCTGAGTGGGTGCGTGGTGAGTCGCCGCGCCGTGCCGGCGTCAGTTCGTTCGGGCTCGGCGGTACGAATGCGCATGTGGTGCTGGAAGAGGCGCCGGCGGATCAGAAGACATCTGTGGCGGAGGACGAACCCCGGGGTCAGTTGCTTCTGTTATCCGCCCGGTCGGAAGCGGCCTTGAACGAAGCGACGAATCGCCTTGCGGCGCATCTTCATCACCATCCGAATCTTTGTCTTGCTGACATCGCCCATACGCTTCAGTCGGGTCGAAAAGCCTTTTCGTATCGCCGCTGGCTGGTGGCCGTGAGTACGGAAGAGGCCGGGCGGCTGCTATCTCTCCCGATAGGTGCGTCAGGAACAGCCGGCCCTGTGACGGGAGAGCGGCGGGTCGCATTCATGTTTTCAGGCCAGGGCTCGCAGTATCCGCACATGGGGCGATCGCTTTACAGGCAGCAGCCCGTGTTTCGCGAGCATGTCGATCGATGCGCAGCGATGCTCAATCGGCATCTCGATCGTGACATTCGGACCGTGCTGTTTCCGGCCTCTGCCGCGGAGCAGGACCTGATTCATCAGACCGCGCTAACTCAACCGGCATTGTTCGTGTTCGAATATGCCCTCGCGCAATTGTGGAATGCCTGGGGCGTTCGCCCGTACGCCATGATCGGACATAGCATCGGCGAGTATGTCGCCGCCTGCGTATCCGGGGTGTTTTCGCTGCAAGACGCGTTGGCCATCGTGACGATGCGGGGGCGGCTGATGCAGGAGATTCCCCCTGGAAGCATGCTGGCGGTCCCGCTCGCGGAAGCGGGGGTCATGCCGTTTCTGCGAGGGAATCTGGATCTTGCTGCGGTCAATGCGCCTGAGCAATGTGTAGTGTCCGGATCCGCTGAGCAGATTGCTGTAGTGGAACGCGAATTGGCGACTCAGCGCATACAGGGACGGCGTCTCCAGACCTCGCACGCGTTTCATTCATCCATGATGGACTCGATGTTACAACGCTTCGAATCCTTCGTTGGCGGGATCCCGGCTCAGGCCCCTCGAATTCCATGGGTCTCCAATGTGAGCGGCACGTGGATTCAGCGCGAAGAAGCGATGGATCCGGCCTACTGGTCGCGCCATCTACGCTCCACGGTACGTTTTTCTGAGGGGGTCCGGACACTGCTGGAACAGTCGGCGCCGATGCTGTTGGAGATCGGTCCCGGGAGCACGTTGCAGAATCTGGCCCGGCGGCATTCCGCTTCGTCCGGCCTGTCTGCACTGGCGTCGTTCACTGGACTCGACCGGACGCAATCTGGACAGGACGAAATGCCTGCCATTCTGACGACGCTCGGTTCTCTCTGGGGAGCCGGTGTTCGAGTGGACTGGACCGGTCTGCACAGCGGGCACCGGAAGCGACGGGTTGCTCTGCCGACCTATCCTTTCGAGCGGCAACGGTACTGGGTGGAACCTGTTCAGGTCGATCCAGCGCCGGTGTCCGGCGACAGGCAGGATGATCTCTCGAAGTGGTTCTATCAGCCGTCGTGGAAGCGATCGGCGCTGGTGGGGAAGGGCGAACGAAGTTCCGGCGAACAGTGGCTTGTTTTTCTCGATGAGCAGCAGACCGGCACGACACTGGTCAAGGATCTGGAACGACAGGGCCGGGCGGTCGTCATAGTCTCGGCCGGAAGCGGATTTGAACGGCGTTCCGATGGGACCTATCGAGTCAGGCCCGATTCCCGGGACGATCATGAGCTGTTGTTGCGGGATTTGACCGGCCGAAATCAGCTCCCATCTTGCCTCGTGCATGCCTGGACAATCGGCGATGAACCGCACGGAACAACTGTAGCCTTGCGCATGCAGATGGCGCAAAAAATGGGATTCCTCCACCTGCTCCTGCTCGCGCAGATATTCGGGCGCCGGCGCAGCGCTCGACTCTCGATCCTCGTCCTTTCCCACGGGTTGCATGATGTCACCGGTCAGGAAACGTTATACCCTGAGCAGGCCACGTTGCTGGGAGCCTGTCGTGTCATTCCGCAGGAGTATCCGGGGGTGATGTGCCGTGTGATCGATCTGGAAAGAGTGGGTAACGGTCAGTTGCTTCCGGACGCACTCCACGATCGTCTAATCGATGAAGCCTCGGGCCTCGATGCCGAGACGGTCGTGGCGTACCGCGGTCCACATCGGTGGGTGCAGACATTCGAGCCGCTCATCCTTGAAGAAAAAAGCGCCAGACCTTCTCTGCTGCGCGAGGAAGGCGTGTACCTTATTACAGGCGGTGTAGGAGGGGTCGGACTCTGCCTGGCCGAGTATCTCATTCGTACTGTGCGTGCCCGGGTGATTCTTATGAACCGGAGTCTTCCAACTCCCGAGCAGCGTGAGCGTGTGGCCGGTCTGGAGCGATCGGGCGGGCGCATTCTAACACTTCAAGCCGATGTCGCCGATCTCGCGCAGATGCAGGGAGTGATTGCCGAAGCCTGTCGGCAGTTCGGCCGGATTCATGGGGTGTTTCATGCCGCAGGGATCGCCGGTGGCGGACTCCTGGATTTGAAAACCGCGGAAGCCGTATGGGAGGAATTCCGGCCGAAAGTTTCCGGAGCGTTGGTGCTTGAAGAGGTATTTCGCGATGCCCCACCGGAGTTTCTGATGTTCTGCTCGTCCTTGACGGCTGTGGTCGGAGGGGTGGGGCAAGGCGCCTATTGCGCGGCCAATGCTTTTCTGGACGCCACCGCCCATGCCAGAACGAAACAGGGAACCCGCGTCATCTCCGTGAATTTCGATCGGTGGCGTCAGGTCGGCATGGCGGTTCAGGCGGAAGCCCGGCTCAAAACCTTGCGGGTCGCTGAAGCGGAATTAGACGGGATGACACCGCAGGAAGGTCAGGAAGCGGTCCAGCGGATTCTTCACGGTCCGAACCTGCCGCAGATCGCCGTGTCCATTCGCGCTCTGCCTACGGTGGCCGCGTCCGTCGCCCGGATATCGCTGACGCAATCGCAGCTGGTTCGGCCGGCAGTTCCGTCGGTCATCGCAGAGGCCGGAGAGTCATTGGAGCGCGAGATGGCGGACTTATGGCAACAGGTCCTGGGCGTCGAACGCGTAGGGCCGGTGGATGATTTTTTTCGGCTGGGAGGAGAATCCCTGAGCGCCCTTCAATTGCTGAATCGCGTTCAAGAGCTCTACGACCTCGAACTGTCGTTGCGCGATTTTTTCGCCGCGCCGACGGTGTCCGGATTGGCCCTGCAGATTCGTGCGGCGCGGGCCTCCGGGACGCAGCAAGAGGCCAGAATCGTTCCCCTTCCCCGCGGAGCCAGGCGGATGCGCGGGGCCTCGGTATGAGACCGACAGCGGCGAGTCCGGCGCGAAGGAACGGAGTGCGATGAGCTTGATCAGATTTTTGATACGGAGTTCCTGGCGATTGCTGCTGGGGTCCGTCCTGGCGGGTGTGGTCAGCGGTCTGGCGGGAGCTGCGATCATCGCGGTCATTCATAAGGGCATGAACGGGACCGATTCATCGTCCACGCTGGCCTGGACTTTTCTGGCGCTCGCATCGCTGGTCGCCTTGTCCAAAGCCCTGTCGGAGATTTTCCTGACCAGGCTGGGGCAAACCACGATTTCAGAATTGCGCATGCAGCTAAGCCGCCGCATTTTGCAGGCTCCGCTCCGTCAGGTTGAGGAGTTGGGCTCACATCGATTGCTGGCCGCGTTGAGCGACGACACCGACGTCATCGCCCAGGCGTATGTGCAGTTGCCGCTTATCTGCGTCAACCTCGCGACGACCATCGGCTGTCTCGCCTATCTGGGATGGTTGTCCTGGCCCATGCTGATTCTGGTTGTGGCATTCATGGGACTTGGCAGCGTCACGTTTCAACTCCAGGAACAGCGCGCATTGCGATATTTCAAACAGGCGCGCGAGATCAACGATGCCCTGTTCGGACATTTCCGCTCGATCATGGCCGGGATCAAAGAACTCAAATTGCATCGCCCGCGGCGGCAGGCATTTCTCGGGACATTGCTTCAGCGAACCGTGAGCGAGTATCAGCGGAATTTCGTCGGCGGCATGACGGTGTATTCCATCGCGTCGAGCTGGGGAACCTTTCTCTTCTATGCCGTCATCGGCACCATTCTATTCCTGTGGCCGTCCTGGCAGCCCGTGTCCGTCGAGACTGCGGTTGGCGCGACGCTGGTGCTGTTGTACATGATGGGTCCGTTTGCGCAGATCGTAGAATTACTGCCCAGTGTCGGCCGCGCGAATATCGCATTGAAGAAAATTGAGACGCTGGGTCTCTCGTTGGCTGCCTCTGCGACGGCGCGCGGCGATGAAGAGGCCCACGGCGCTGTTTCCGGCATAGATCCCGTCGGCTGGCGTCGTCTGGAATTGTCGGACGTGATGCATCGGTATTCTCGTGAGGGAGAGGATTCCAGTTTTTCCGTCGGCCCGATTGACCTCATCTTTTCACCCGGGGAAGTGACGTTTCTCATCGGGGGGAACGGCAGCGGCAAGACCACGCTGGCGATGTTGTTGCTGGGGCTCTATGCGCCTGAGTCGGGCACGATCCGTCTCGACGGTGTCCCGATCGATGACGCCAATCGTGACGCTTATCGACAGTTATTTTCGACGGTGTTTTCGGATTTCTGTCTGTTCGACTCCCTGCTGGGGTTTCAGAAAGACGGTCTGGATGCCGAGGCCCTGGTCTATTTGGAGCGATTGCAACTCCGGTCCAAGGTCCGGATCGAACAAGGCACGTTCTCGACCCAGGCGTTGTCTCAAGGGCAGCGGAAGCGCCTCGCGCTGTTGACGGCCTATGTCGAAGACCGGCCGTTCTATGTCTTCGATGAATGGGCAGCCGATCAGGACCCGCTGTTTCGAAAAGTGTTTTACACGGAGCTTCTTCCGGACCTCAAGGCACGGGGCAAGACGGTTTTCGTCATTACCCATGACGACCAATACTTCCCGCTCGCGGACCGGTGCATTCGAATGGATTACGGGCGGATCGTGAGCGTGTCTCTGTCACCCATGATGCCCGGCGAGCATGATTTCGCACTGTCTCGATCCCTGGAGTCCGGTGCGGATGCGGGGCCGGTACGGGCAGGTTCTTTATCCAAGGAGGAGCAAGCATGACGGTTCATGTCGATGACATGTGGCAATCCATTCCGACCGGCACGACTCCGCCGATAGAACACCTCGGCACGAATCCCTATCTGGAACGGCAGGCGCTGAGTGAATCCAATGCGCGCAGTTATCCGCGCAGGCTGCCGCTGGCGCTGAAGAGAGGGAAAGGCATTTACGTTCAAGACACCGAGGGACGGACCTATATCGATTGTCTGGCCTGTGCCGGAGCCTTGGCCCTCGGACACAACCATCCCGTCGTCGTCGAGGCGATCAATCGGATGCTGCGGGACGGACTCCCGTTTCAGACCTTGGATCTGACGACGCCGGTCAAAGACCGCTTTGTCGAGAAGATGTTCGAGTGTCTGCCGAGGAAATTTTCCGACGGTGCAAAAATTCAGTTCTGCGGGCCCTCGGGCGCGGATGCGGTCGAGGCGTCGATCAAGCTAGTGAAAATCGCCCGTGAGCGACGTTCCATCCTGGCGTTTCAAGGGGCCTATCACGGGATGACGCATGGCACGCTGGGGCTGACGGGCCATCTGGCCCCGAAACATGCCATCAGCGGGCTTATGCCCGATGTCCATTTTTTGCCCTACCCCTATGCGTATCGTTGTCCTTTCGGCGTGGGCGGCGAAGAGGGGCATCGTCTCTCCAGCGCGTATATCGAACGGCTCTTGGACGATCCCAACAGCGGGATCGTAGAATCGGCGGGGATGATTTTGGAAGTGGTTCAGGGTGAAGGCGGCGTCATTCCGGCGTCGCTCAGCTGGCTGCGGGAAATCCGCCGCATCACGCAAGAGCGGGGCATTCCGTTGATCATAGACGAGGTGCAGACCGGGCTGGGTCGGACCGGTACGCTGTTCGCGTTCGAACAGGCTGACATCGTGCCGGATGTCGTCGTCTTATCCAAAGCGATCGGCGGCGGATTGCCGTTGAGCGTGGTGGTCTATCGGCCCGAGCTGGATCGGTGGACCGCGGGAGCGCATGCCGGCACGTTCAGGGGCAATCAATTGGCCATGGCGACCGGGGAAGCCGCGATCGATTTCATTTGCCGCGAGCAGATCGCCCTGCATGCAGCCAGGATGGGAGAGCGGCTGATGAGCGCCTTGCGCCGCATCCAGACGGACTCACGAAGTCTCGGCGATGTGCGGGGGCGCGGCTTGATGATCGGGGTGGAAGTCGTCGATACCGAAAAGTCGGCCGACCGGTCGGGCGCGTTCGCTGCCGCGCCGGCTGTCGCCAGTAAGATTCAGCACGAAGCGTTGCGGCGCGGACTGATCTTGGAGCTCGGCGGGCGGAATGGCAGCGTGGTGCGGTTCCTTCCTCCCTTGATTGTCACAGCGGAACAAATCGATACGATCGCCACCATTTTCTCCGAGGCCGTCAAGGCGGCGGAACAGGATAGCGCGGCATGACAGGTTTCCGTGGAACGGTCATGGCCGTTGTGGTCATCGCGACGGTTGCGGGCGGATGGAGCCTGATGGTGCTGCGCGCATCCCTTCCTGTATTGGACGGCGACGTGAAAATGCCGGAATTACAGGCGCCGGTCACGGTGACGTCCGACACGCAAGGAATTCCCACCATCACGGCCGCTTCCCGGACGGATGCGCTGAGGGCGCTCGGTTTCATGACGGCCCAAGACCGCCTCTTTCAGATGGATCTGTTGCGGCGAAGCAGCGCGGGACGGCTTGCCGAGGTGTTCGGAGAATCGGTCGTGGACATGGATCTCAAGCAACGGCGAATCGGATTTACGCAGGTGGCGGACGCGGTCATGCGTCGGCTGCCCGGAGAGCAGCGGGCAGCCCTGGAAGCATACGCGGAAGGAGTCAACGCATTCCTCGCACAGATGAAGGGGCTTCCGGTCGAATGTGTGTTGCTGGGCTATCGGCCGGCGATGTGGCGTCCGGAGGACAGTGTGTTGGTCGTATTGGGAATGTTTCAGATGCTGAACGGATATGAAGACGATGAACGGATGCGAACGGTCATGCACGACACTCTTCCGGACGACGTCTCGGCGTTTTTCGTCCCCGCGATCGATTTGTATACCGACCGGTTGCTGCGCAGTGCTCCATCGCAGACCATGTTGTCTCCTATTCCCGTACAAAGTTTGACGGCAATTCGTCGGCCTTTCGATCCGAGCCGGCTGTCACGTGCGGCCATGGTCCTTTCCGACAAGCCCGTCGTGGGGTCGAATGCCTGGGCGGTCGGAGGGGAGAGAACCGCAGACGGACGAGCCATTCTCGCCAACGATATGCATCTCGACGTGGCGGTTCCCAATATCTGGTATCGCGTCCAGTTGCGGTATGAAGAGGTCGACATGGCGGGCATGGTCGTGCCGGGCATTCCCGTCATGATCACGGGATCGAATGGCCACGTTGCCTGGGGTTTGACCAATGTGGAGGGAGATTTTCTGGATCTCGTGCAGGTGGAACTGAATCCCCTCAATGCGCATGAATATGCGACGCCGGAAGGCTGGCGTTCTTTTGCGATCCGACAGGAAACGATCGGGGTGAAGGGTGGAACCGACCGGCAGTTGGAGGTGAAGGAAACGGTCTGGGGTCCCCTGGCGGCGGAGCCGTTGCTCGGCCGACCGGTGGCCATTCGATGGACGGCCCTCGATCCGGACGCCGTGGATGTGGGGCTCCTGCACATGGATCGGGTCCGTTCGCTGGCGGAGGGGCTTTCCGTTGTGAATCGCGCCTCCGGCCCAGGAAATAATGTGTTGCTGGCAGATGCCGAAGGGCGCATCGCCTGGACCTATACGGGGAAAATCCCCATTCGTCGCGGGTTCGACGGTTCTATCAGCCTCTCATGGGCGGATGGCCGGGCCGGTTGGTTCGGCTTCATCGAACCGGATCGGCTGCCACGGATCGTGAATCCTCCGTCCGGGTTTCTCGTGAGCGCAAATCAGCGCATGGTGGCCGACGACTCTCCCTATGTGATCGGCCATTCATTCGCCGGTGGGTATCGGGCGTATCGGATTACGGAGCGCCTGCGCACGATGGCGTCGGTGAACGAACCGGATCTGTTCGCTCTGCAGCTGGATACGACGACAGAGATCTATGAGTTTTACCAGGACCTTGCGTTGCAGTTGCTGAGTGAGGCCGTGGTTCAGCAGAACCCCCGGCTGTCAAACGTGCGTCAGGTTCTCCATGCATGGAACGGAAAGGCTGACGCCGGGAGCACGGGATTTGGGCTGCTCGTGGAATTCAGAAAATCATTGGCCGTCTCGGTCTTCACTCCATTTTTGGAAGCGTGCCGTGAAAAAGACGTGCGATTCGTCTACGACGGTGATCTGGATACTCCATTGCGGGCGCTTCTGGCGGCACAAATGCCGCAGCTCCTACCCGATCAAGAGCACTTCGCGGACTGGCATTCCTTCCTCGTGCATGTATTGGAAGAGAGCGCGGAACATCTGACGGAGAAATATCATGCGGTGGCGCTGGATGAATTGACGTGGGGAACGATGAATCGGGTCCAGATGGCCCATCCGCTGGCGGATGCGCTTCCGGGGCTCGGGCTTCTATTGAACATGCCGGATGAAGAAGTGCCCGGCTGCGGCCAGTGTGTGCGAGTCGCCAGCGGAAGTCTCACAGCCAGCCAACGCATGGTGGTGTCTCCGGCTCACCATAAGGACGGGATTTTCCATATGCCAGGCGGGCAGTCTGGACATCCATTTTCACCGCACTATCGCGATCAGCATCCCTATTGGAGCAAAGGGATGCCCGCGCCGTTATTGGCCGGTCCGGCCACGCACCGGCTTACCTTGACGCCCGTTGCCGGAGCACGCGTAACGGGTGCAGCAGTGCACGAGACCTAACCGTAACTACATAAGGAGGGGCCATGGGAAACGATGAATGGGAAGATACGACGGTCTACAAAGTAGTGATGAATCATGAAGAACAATATTCCATCTGGCCGTCCTACCGTGACAATCCTCTCGGATGGAAGGATGCGGGGAAAACCGGTCTCAAGGAAGAGTGCTTGAACTATATCAAGGAGGTATGGACGGACATGCGGCCGTTGAGTTTGCGCAAATGGATGGCCGAACAAGCGGACAAGCCGGTTTCGTCATGCTGACCAGCGCGCAATCACAGCCCTGGATCGTCACCTGCCGTGAGACGGCCGGGATCCGGTTGCTGTGTTTTCCCTATGCCGGCGGAGGACCTTCGATATTTCGCAGTTGGCCGCAATATCTTTCGCCGGATATCGAACTCTGTGCTGTCCAGTTGCCGGGCAGGGAGGCGCGAATGAAAGAGGCGCCGATCGGGGAACTCCGGCATCTGGTCGTCGAGCTGGCGGACGCCGTCGAGCCGTGTCTCGACCGGCCGGTCTCGTTTTTCGGACACAGCATCGGCGGGCTGATCGCATTCGAACTCGCGCGCGAGATTCGGCGGCGCCATGGGGTCGAACCGGTGCATCTTTTCGTGTCGGGCTGTCCCGCGCCGCAGCTTTCCGACAATGATCCGCTCTACGAGCTGCCGGAGGACGAATTCATCGATCGCATGCGGCGTTTCAACGGCACACCTCGGGAGGTGCTGGAACATCCGGAGATGATGCAGCTCATCCTTCCCGCGCTTCGCGCGGATTTCTCGCTCCGCGACACCTACGTGTATTGGCCGGAACCGCCCCTGCGCTGCGCCATCTCGGCCTTCGGCGGCATGGAGGACGACTGTGTAGGAACAGAGCAAATACAGCAATGGAACTCCCATACCTCCGAAGGATTTCAGTTGTGTCTGTTTCAGGGAGGCCATTTTTTCGTACGGACCGCGCAAGCTGCCGTGGCCGAAATCGTCGCCGCGACATTGCAGGGCTATAGGCGTTCATGAGGAACAATCGGACGGACGGCCCTTCGTATCCGTCGGGCTTGGTCGAATTCGAATCGGTCGGGCCGGCGGAGTGACAGAAGCAACATTGATCCGGAGATGCGCGCATGAACCATGATCTTCAAACGACTTGTTCCATGCCTCCAGGGACCGGTGGGGAGGCCGGTGCAGAGCCGTTGCTATCGGCGAAGCCGCTCATGCCGGGAATGCGTCTTCCGCTGGTGATGACGGCGAGAGAGACACGAGCGTTGGGCGAATTTTCAGCGGCGGCCCGGCGCGGCGTCGATGAATACCTGTCGATTCATGGCGGCCTGCTGTTTCGGGGATTGCCGGTGGCATCGCCGTCAGATTTTGAAGCGTTCGTGAATGTGTTTACGCAGTCGATGATCTCCTATGAGTTCGGGTCCACGCCGCGCTCGCAAGTGCATCATCAGGTCTATACCTCCACGGAATATCCCCCGCATCAGCATATTCCGTTGCACAACGAGCAGGCCTATACCACGGAATGGCCGATGAAGATCTGGTTTTATTGCGGCCAGCCGTCCGAAGAAGGGGGTTATACGCCGATTGCAGACAGCCGGGAGGTCTTTGCGCGGATTCCGGCGCATATCCGGGAGCGATTTATCCGGAAACAGGTGATGTATGTGCGCAATTATGGGAACGGGCTCGATGTGCCCTGGCAGAAGGTGTTCAACACTGAGGACCCTGCCACGGTTGAGCGGTTCTGCCGGAAGAACGGGATCATGTTCGAATGGAAATCGGACGGCGAATTGAGGACGCGGCAGATTGCGCAGGCGGTGGCGACGCATCCAGGGACCCGGGAACAGGTGTGGTTCAACCAGGCGCATTTGTTCCACGTGTCGAATTTGGAGCCGGCGGTGCGCGAGGCGCTGTTGAGCGCCGTCAGCGAAGAAGATCTTCCGCGTCATGCCTATTACGGAGACGGCTCTGCCATTGAGACCGATGTGCTGGATGAAATCCGCGATGTCTATCATCGCCTCGCGGTGCAGTTTTCCTGGGGAAAAGGGGATGTGTTGATGCTGGACAACATGCTGGCGGCGCACGGACGCACGCCTTTCAAAGGGCGGCGACAGATCCTTGTTGCGATGGCGGAACCGTCAGGAGCGTCGACCGAATGCCGATGAACGACGAAGCCGCACGGAGCCAGACGTTGCCGGATGAGAGCGCGGAGACGGAACACTATGTGTTTCCGATGAGCTTTGCGCAACGACGCTTGTGGTTCCTGTCGCAACTCGAACCGGACAGTGCCTCCTACAACACCGCCATTGCAGTACGGATGAAGGGGGCGCTTGACCGGCAGGCAGTCGCGCGTTCGTTCAATGATATCGTGAGCCGCCATGAAATCTTACGGACGACCTTTGCCTCACCGGACGGGAATCCGGTGCAGATCATTGCCGCAGCGCGTGAAGTCGCGCTCAGGGTGGTTTCCATCTCCGGGAGCGATGCCCACCTCGAACAGGCGATCGTGGAAGAGGCGCAACGTCCGTTCGATCTTTCGGGCGGACCCTTGCTGCGCCTGTGTTTGCTGCATCGGCACGACGAGGAGAACGTCCTCGTCGTCACCCTGCACCATATTGTGTGCGACGGGTGGTCGGCACAAATCCTGGCCCGTGAATTTGCTTCACTGTACGCGGCCGGGACTGCAGGCGCGCTGTCTTCCCTGCCGCCGTTGTCGATTCAGTATGCCGACTATGGAGAATGGCAACGGCAGTGGCTGCAAGGGGCGGTGCTGGAACGCCAGCTGGCCTACTGGAAACGACAACTGCAGGGTGATTTGCCGGTACTCGAACTCCCGACCGACCGGCCGCGGGCGGTCGTCCAAGCTTCGTCGGGAAGCCGGCATGCCTTTGTGGTCCCTGACAGGATCGCGAAAGGACTGGGTGCGCTCAGCCGCCGGGAAGGCGTGACGTTGTTCATGACGCTGCTGGCCGCCTTTCAAGTGTTGTTGCTCCGGTATACGGGCATCGACGATGTCTGCGTCGGCACGCCGGTCGCGTGCCGGACCAGGCGCGAGACCGAAGATTTGATCGGCTTTTTTGCGAATACGCTCGTCCTGCGCACCGATCTTTCTGGGAATCCGCCGTTTGTACAGCTGCTCGCACGGGTGCGCGAAGTGGTCCTCGGCGCTCAAGCGCATCAGGACCTTCCGTTCGAAGAGCTGGTCGATGCGCTGAACCCCGCGCGCGCTTTGAGCCACTCGCCGTTGTTTCAAGTCATGTTCGTCCTGCAGACGACGTTGTCTCAGGCCATCCGGCTTCCCGGTCTTTCCGTCGATGTGGAAGAAGTCGACGTGGCCTCCGCCAAGTTCGATCTGTCGCTCGACATGGCTGAAACGGAACAGGGGCTGGAAGGGACATTCGAGTACAACACCGATCTCTTCGAAGAATCGACGATCGTCCGCATGACGGATCAATTGCTGCGGCTGCTTCAGGGAATCAGCGACGGTCCTGACGCGCGGGTGCACGAATTACCATTCACGATGCCATCGGAATGGCGTCACGATCCGGAGGCTTCTCGGCCCGTGACGGCCGGATATGCGGATCTGTTCGAGGCGCAGGTCGAGAAGAGTCCCGACGCGATTGCCGTTTCCTGCCGGGAAGAGTCACTGACGTATCGGGAATTGAACGCGGCCGCCAATCAGGTGGCTCATGCGTTGATCCGGGCGGGAGTGAAAGCGGAATCGCTCGTGGCGGTGCTCGATCAACGCGGAATTCCGTTATTGACGATGATACTGGGGGTCCTTAAGGCGGGTGGCGTCTATATGCCGCTCGATCCGACCCATCCGGCCGCGCGCTGGAACCGGCTCATCGAGTTGAGCCGTGCCGCAGTCGTTCTCGCGGGAGAGTCCTTTCGGGCAAGCCTGCTGGGCCTATCCCCCCGGCCGTCGCAGCCGGGCGAACCTCCCGTGCTGACGATCGACCACATTCGAGCGCAGCAGACGTCCGAATGCAATTCACCACGACAATCGTCGCCTGATCAACTCGCCTATGTCATTTATACGTCCGGATCCACCGGTGTACCGAAAGGCGCCATGGTGACGCAACGGGCCCTGGTCAATCACCTGATGAGCAAGGTTGCGGTCCTGGGTTTGGATGCGCAAGCCGTCGTTGGACAGACGGCATCGTCCTGTTTCGATATTTCGGTCTGGCAATTTCTCACAGCGTTGCTGAGCGGTGGCCGCACACTGATCGTCCCAGACGACGTCGCCCGCGATCCGGCGGCGCTGCTGGCTTGCCTGAATGAATCGGGCGTCACGGTCGCCGAAACCGTTCCGGTCCTCCTGCAAGGCATGCTCGATGCGGCAGCCGTTTCCACGGCGTCTTCGTTGGACAGGCTCCGCTGGATGCTTCCAACCGGTGAGGCCCTCCCGCCGCAACTCTGTCGCAATTGGTTGCAGCGCTACCCGCATATCCCGCTGATGAACGCGTACGGACCAGCCGAGTGTGCTGATGATGTGGCCATGGCTCAGATCACCGAGCCTCCCGCGCGTGAGCGAGTCTGCATGCCCATCGGTTGGCCCATTCAGAATGTTCGACTCTATATCGTGGACCGGTGGCTCGAACCGACGCCGATCGGGGTTCCCGGCGAGCTCTGTGTCGGCGGTATCGCAGTCGGGCGGGGGTATCTGCAAGATCCGTCTCGAAGCGCCGAATCGTTTGTGCCGGACCCGTTCGACAGAGAGCCGGGCGCGCGGCTCTATCGCACGGGCGACCGTGCGTGCCGGCGCGCCGACGGAAGCCTGGAATTTCTCGGGCGGTCCGATCACCAGGTTAAATTGCGGGGTGTGCGCATCGAGTTGGGTGAGATCGAGGCCCGTCTTCGAGAACTCCCGGACATTCGAGACGCCGTCGCGGTCTTGCGTGAGGATTGCCCGGGACAAATGCGATTGACGGCCTATGTCGTCCCGTCCGTCGCAGGGGACCATCAGCGAGAATCCTGGCGTTCGGCTCTCCGAATGCAGTTACCCGATGCGATGATTCCGGCATGCTTCGTTCTGCTGGAGGCGCTTCCTCGCACGCCCAACGGCAAGGTGGACCGGCAGTCATTGCCCGTTCCCGAACAGGAGCGGACGCGCGAATATGTGGCGCCACGAACGTCCGGGGAGGAAACCCTGGCTGGAATCTGGGCCGAGCTGTTGGGACTCGAGCGAGTCGGAGCAGAAGATAATTTTTTCGAGCTTGGGGGAGATTCTATTCTCAGTTTGCAGGTCGTGAACCGCGCAAAACAGAAAGACATTCTGCTGACTCCGCGGCAGCTCTTCCAATATCAAACCGTTGTGGAACTGGCCGCCCATGCGTCTTCTTCGTCTTCGACGACGGAGGGATCTCTTTCGACGACGGAGGGATCTCTCCTGACGTGGGATGCGTCCGCGTTTGTGGATGAAGATACCGCCGGCATTGCGCGGCGTGCCTATCCGGATCTGGAGGATCTCTATTCGCTGAGTCCGGTACAGCAGGGGCTGTTGTTTCATAGCGCGTATGAACCGCAATCGGGTGTTTACATCGAGCAGATGCGCTGCCGATTGCAGGGGGAGTTGGACGGACAGGCGTTCCACAAAGCCTGGCAACAGTTGGTAGCCCGACATGCGGTGCTGCGAACGAGATTCATGTGGCGGGACGTGTCGTCGCCGGTGCAGATCGTCATGCCCTCGGCGGATCTTCCCTGGCTGGAACTCGATTGGCGGGTATATTCCGGCAGCGAGCAAGAGGCACGTCTACGACAATTTGTCCAGGAAGACCGGCGGCGCGACTTCGATTTCGAACGTCCTCCCTTGATGCGCCTGGCGCTGATCCGCGTCGCGTTGGAGACGTATGAGGTGGTCTGGACCCACCATCATATTCTCATGGACGGCTGGTGCTTGCCGATCTTATTGAAAGAAGTCCTGACCTCGTACCACGCGTTTCGATCCGGGCAAGAACCGGCGCAGGACCTTCCCGTTCCCTACCGGCATTATCTCGCCTGGCTTCAGCAGCAGGATTCAGCCGCCTCGGAAGAATTTTGGCGCGCCACCCTCAAAGGGTTTACTGCGCCGACCTTGCTGGGGGACGACGCGAAGGCCGAGGAGTCGGATGGAGTCGGGGACTATGGCGTGTTCACGTTGACGATCCCGGCCGCAACAACTGCAGCGATTCGCGCATGCGCCCAGCGATGTCAAGTGACAGAAAACACGCTGGTCCAGGGGGCCTGGGCGTTGTTGCTGAGTCGATACCGCGGTGAGACGGATATCGTCTTCGGCACGACCGTTTCCGGCCGTGCCGCCGAGGTTCCCGGAATCGAATCGATGGTCGGCCTATTCATCAATACGCTGCCGCTTCGCCTGTCGGTGCAGCCGGATGCCGTCGTCCATCAATGGCTGCGGGAGCTTCTCTCGCAAAACAGCGCTCTGCGGGAATATGAACAGAGCCCGCTGGCGCAGATTCAAGGATGGAGCGAGGTGCCGCGCGGCCAATCGTTGTTCGAGAGCTTGATCGTATTCGACAATCATCCGACGGATGGAACGTTGGAGCAGGGCACGACCGGACTGGCTGTCGAACAGACGACGCTGCAGGGGCAAACCAACTATCCATTGACGCTCAACATATTGCCTGGAAAGGCTCTGACCGTTGCGTTCTGGTATCAGCGGCGGCGGTTCCGTGACGATGTCGTCACCCGTATTGCGGGCCATTTCGAGAGGCTCCTGACTGCTATGGCTGAAAGGCCCGAGCAGCGGCTCTCGGAGGTGGCGATACTGGGGGCGGCGGAGCGGGCGACGGTCGTGACGGAGTGGAACGCGACGGCGCGGGCCTATCCGGCCGGACAGACGGTGCCGGAACTGATTGCGGCGCAGGCCGCGCAGACCCCGGAGGCCATCGCGGTGCGGGCGGAGGCCGGGACACTGACCTACGCGGCACTGCTGGCGCGGGCGAATCAAGTGGCGCACACCCTGCGGGCGCAAGGCGTCGGGCCGGAGACCCTCGTGGGGATTGCGATGGCGCGCTCCCTCGATCTGGTGGTCGGGCTGCTGGGCATTCTCCAAGCGGGCGCAGCCTACGTGCCGCTCGACCCGACCTATCCCGCCGACCGGCTCGCCTTCATGCTGGCCGATAGTCAGGTCGCCGTCCTGCTGACTCACGAGGCGTTAGTCGCGTCCCTGGGCTTTACCGGCTCGACGCTGTGTCTCGATCGCGACGGGCCGGCCATCGCGCAGCAGCCGACCCACGCCCCACCCGGCCGGTTCACGGACCAGCAGGTGGCCTATACCATCTATACTTCCGGGTCCACGGGCCGCCCGAAAGGGGCGGGGAATACTCACGGCGGATTGCGCAACCGCCTGCAGTGGATGCAAGAGGCCTATCCCCTGACCGCGGCCGACCGAGTGTTGCAGAAGACCCCGATCAGCTTCGATGTCTCCGTGTGGGAGTTCTTCTGGCCCCTCCTGGCCGGCGCCGAACTCGTACTGGCCGCCCCGGGTGAGCACCAGGATCCGGCGGCATTGATCGCCCGGATCGTGCGCACAGGCGTGACCACGCTGCATTTCGTGCCGCCGATGCTGCAGGCATTTCTGGAGCATCCCGACGTCGCGCGCTGCACCGCGCTCCGGCAGATCATCTGTAGCGGCGAAGCACTGCCGGCGGCGGTGCCCCCGCAGGTCACGGCGCAGTTGCCGGCGGCCCGGCTGCACAATCTCTATGGCCCCACGGAAGCGGCCATCGACGTGACCGCCTGGACCTGTCCGCTGACCCGCGACATCACGGCGGTGCCCATCGGCCGGCCGATCGCCAACACCCAGATCTATGTGCTCGATCCGCAGGGCCAGCCGGTGCCGATCGGAGTGCCGGGCGAACTCTATATCGGCGGCATCGGCGTGGCGCGGGGCTATCACCGCCGGCCGGCACTGACCGCCGACCGGTTCGTGCCCGATCCCTTCAGCGTGCGGCCCGGGCAGCGGCTCTATCGCACCGGCGATCTGGTGCGGTTCCGGGCGGACGGCGCCCTCGACTATCTGGGGCGGCTGGACCATCAGGTCAAGATCCGGGGGTTCCGGATCGAACTGGGCGAGATCGAACAGGCCTTGCGGCAGCAGCCGGGCGTACGGGAGGCGGTGGTGCTGGCACGGACCGAAGCATCGGGGACGAAACGGCTGGTGGGCTATGTGACGCTCGACGCGGCCATGGCGGTCGAGGTCGCCACCCTGCGGCAGGGCCTGGCGCAGCAGCTTCCAGAGTATATGGTGCCTGCGGTGCTGCTTGTCCTCGCGCAGCTGCCGTTGAGCCCCAATGGCAAGGTGAACCGGGCGGCGTTGCCGGCGCCGGAGGCGGAGCGCGAACGGACGGCGGTCTATGAGGCGCCGCAGACGGAGCCGGAGCAGACCCTGGCGGCCATCTGGGCTCAGGTGCTCGGCCTCCCCCGGGTCGGCCGCCACGACAACTTCTTCGAACTCGGCGGCGATTCGATCAACAGTCTGCAGATCCTGGCGCGGGCCCATCGGGCAGGAGTCCAATTGACTCCGAAGCAGCTCTTCGAGAATCCGACGATTGCCTCTGCCGCGACGGTGGCGGTGGTCGGCAGTACGGCGGCGGGCGCATCGCTGCAGGAGGGGGCCGATCCATCGCGTATCGCAGATGTAGAGCTGACGGACGACGAAATGCAGAACTTATTGGAAGAAATCGGATAGGGGATCCACGCGAATATGATCGATGCAACGAAGGCCGATTCAACCAAAGGCGGCGCGGCAAAACAGATCGAAGCGATTTACCCGCTCTCGCCGATGCAGGAAGGCATGCTGTTCCACACGCTGATGAATCCCGGGACGGGCATTTACCTGATGCAGAACCGGTATTACGTAGAAGGCGATGTGGATGCCGCGGTCTTTCGTCGGGCGTGGGAACAGGTGATTGAGCGGCATTCGATTTTACGCACGTCGTTCGCGTGGAAAAGTCAGAAACGCCCGTTGCAAGCGGTGCACAAGCAGATTGAAGTGCCTCTCGATGTGATGGATTGGCGTGGAACGGATCGGGCGGAGCAAGTCGTCCGTCTGGACGCTCTGTTGCAACGCGAGCTGGAAACAGGCTTTGATTTTGCGAAAGCGCCGTTGATGCGCTTGCGCTTGATTCGGTTGACCGACCACACCTATCAGTTCGTGCACAGTTTTCATCACATCCTTTTGGACGAATGGTGCATCTCGCCGCTGCTCATGGATTTTCTGGCTCATTATGAAGCCTGCGCACAGGGGCGGGACTGCCAGGCAGATACGCCGCGCCCTTATCGGGACTACATCGCCTGGCTGCAAAAGCAGGACTTGGAGGCCGCGCAGACGTTCTGGCGCGACTACCTCCGTGATTTCTCGACGCCGACGCCGCTGGCATACGATCGGCCGCCGGAGGGTCTTGCCGATCAAAATGAAGACGCGGCGGATCATTGCGTCCATCTGAGCGCCGATACGACGACGGCGCTGGTCTCATTGGCCCAACGGCATCGACTGACGCCGAACACGTTCGTGCAAGGCGCCTGGGCGATCCTCTTGAGTTACTACAGCGGCGATCCGGACATTCTGTTCGGTGTGACCGTCGCCGGCCGTCCGACGGACCTGCTAGGCGTGGAGTCCGTGCTCGGATTGTTCATCAATACGCTTCCGCTGCGTGTGCGGGTTTCGCCGGACCGTCACGTCCTCCCATGGCTCAAAGATGTGCTGGCGGAGAATATCCGGCTGCGGGAGTTTGAGTACACGCCGCTCGTCAACATTCAACGCTGCAGCGAGGTCCCGCGGGGCGAAGCGCTGTTTCACAGCCTGTTCGTCTTCGAGAATGCGCCGGTCGATCCTGCGCTCTGCGAAGGCCGGATCATGTTTCGGGCCGAAGAGGAACAATACCGGGTCCATACCAACTACCCCATGACGGTGATGGGATGGCCGGGGAAGGAACTGGGACTGAAGCTGTCCTACGACCGCCGGCTGTTCGACTCGGACACGGTCGTCAGAATGATCGGTCATTTGAAGCGGGTGCTGGAAGCGATGGTGCAGCAGCCTGACGCGCGAATCGGCGAATTGCCGCTGCTCGGACAGGATGAACGCGCACAGCTCTTGTCGACGTGGGTCGAGACGACGGCGCAAGAGCCGGACGACAGAAGTTTCAACGTCCGCTTCGAAGAGCAGGTCCGGCGGACGCCTCAGTCGCCCGCGGTGTCCTGTCAGGGCGAGGTTCTGAGTTATCGCGAGCTGAACCGGCGGGCCAACCGCCTGGCCCGCGCATTGGTGTCGGCGGGGGTCGGTCCGGAGTCCATCGTCGCGCTGCTTGACGAACGAAGCCCCGATCTCCTGACGATGATCGTGGGTGTATTCAAGGCCGGCGGCGCCTATCTTCCGCTTGATCCCCATCATCCCACGTCGCGTCTGATGCGTGTCATTGAGCTCAGCCGGGTTCCGGTGGTTGTGACATCGGCGGGTCTGTTGGAGCGGATGACTCAGGCGTTGGAGTCTATGCCGCCGGAATCCCGCCCCCGTCTGTTGTCTCTGGAGACCGTACTGGCTGAGCCCGGTTCCGATGATGATCTTCCGGCACGCGCGCGTCCGGAACATCTCGCCTATGTCATTTACACGTCCGGCTCGACCGGCGTTCCCAAGGGAGCCATGGTCACGCAATGCGGCATGCTCAACAACATGGCGAGCAAGCTTTCGGCGCTGCCCCTCGCTGCGACCGACGTCATTGCGCAGACAGCATCGCAATGTTTCGATATTTCAGTCTGGCAATTCTTGACGGCGCTCTTATGCGGCGCGCGCACGCATATCGTGCCGGACGAGATCGTCCGCGACCCAGCCCGGCTGTTGGCGCATCTTGAAGCGGAAGGGATCAGCATTTTCGAGACCGTGCCCGCCCTCCTCCAGGCGTTGTTGGAAGCCGGCCGTCAGGCGGTTGTGCCGCCGGTCCTGCCCAGACTGCGCTGGGTCCTGCCGACAGGAGAGGCCCTGCCCCCGGCATTGTGCCGCCAATGGTTTGTCCAGTACCCGCAGATTCCATTGATGAACGCCTATGGACCGGCGGAATGTGCCGACGATATCGCGGTGCATCCGATCCTGAGCGTCCCTCCGGAGGATCTCCTCCATATCCCGATCGGCCGCGCGATTCCCAACATCCGGCTCTATATCGTGAATACGTTTCTTGCGCCGGTTCCGGCTGGTGTACCGGGAGAGCTGTGTATCGGAGGCATCGGTGTCGGGCGGGGCTATCTACAAGATGCGGCGCGCACCGCCGAATCCTTCGTGCCGGACCCCTTCGGCACGGAGCGGGGGGCGCGACTCTATCGCACGGGCGATCTGGCGCGATATCGGCGGGACGGCACGATCGTGTATCTGGGGCGGCTGGACCATCAAGTCAAAATCAGAGGATTCCGGATCGAGCTCGGTGAAATCGAGACGCATCTAAACCGGCACGGATCTGTTCGAGATGCCGTGGTTGTGGTGCGCGAAGACCGGCCGGGAGACCGGCGGCTGGTTGCCTATGTCGTCAATCATGAAACGGAACCGACCGATGCCTCCGTCTTGCGGGAGTTTCTGGAGACGCAACTTCCTGAATACATGGTTCCTGCGTTGTTCGTGCATCTAGACACATTGCCGCGGACCGTCAATGGGAAAGTCGACCGGCGGGCCTTACCGGCTCCCGGCGCCGATGACCATCTCGCGCAACGCTATGTCGCGCCTCGCACGACGACCGAGGAGCTGTTGGCCGGCATGTGGGTGGATATTCTTGCGGTAGAGCGAGTGGGGATACACGACCATTTCTTTGAGCTAGGCGGACATTCGCTGCTCGCAACTCAAATCGTGTCGCGGATCCGCAGCGCCTTTCATATCGAGCTGCCGCTCAGAACTCTGTTTGATTCCCCCACGGTGTCGGAACTGGCTGCAGCCGTGGATGAGATGCGAACGAAAGCCGCCGGACCGCAGCCTCCGCCGATGATTCCCCTGCCCAAAGAGGGACCGCTCCCGCTGTCATTTGCACAACAGCGGCTCTGGTTTTTGTCGCAGCTGGAACCGGACAGCTGGTTCTACAACCTCTCGTTCGGTATTCGAGTGACCGGTCCGCTGGATGCCGCGGCCTTGCAGGCGAGTTTTGACGCGGTGGCCCGTCGTCACGACATACTTCGCACCATCTTCACGGCGATCGCCGGGCGGCCGGCGCAGATGATCGATGAGTCTCTACCGACGCCCTTCGCCTGTATCGCCGTCGCTCCCCCGGCCGACGGCAATCTGGAGAAGAAGGTGCAGCGTCTGGCCGACATAGAAGCCCGGCACGTATTCAAGATCGAAGGCGGGCTGCTGTGGCGGGCGCGGCTGTTTCAGTTGAGCGAGCAGGATCATGTCTTGATGGTGACATTGCACCATGCCATCGCAGACGGCTGGTCGCTGAATCTGCTGCTGGCCGACATGATCACCTCGTACATTGCCTTGCGGGCTGGCCGGACGTCTCCGCTCCCGGCGCCGCGGCTGCAGTATGCCGACTATGCCCAGTGGCAGCGCGGGTGGCTTACCGGCGAGGTGCTGGAACGGCAGCTCGATTATTGGAAACAGACACTGAGCGGTGCTCCTGCCGTCCTGGCGTTGCAGACCGACCATGTTCGTCCGTCCGTTCAAACGTTTCGCGGTGCGCGGCATGTCATGACGATGCCTCCTTCCCTGGCGGCTGCGCTGCATGCCGTCGGCAGGCGGCAAGGGGCGACCCTGTTCATGACCCTGTTGGCTGCCTTTCAGGTGCTGTTGCACCGGTACAGCGGAGAAACCGACCTCTCGATCGGCACGCCGATTGCAAATCGAACCAGCTTGGAGACGGAAGACCTCATCGGGTTTTTCGTCAACACGCTGGTGCTCAGGACCGATCTCGGCGGGAATCCGCGCTTCATCGATCTGGTCGACCGTGTGCGTGAGGTTGTTCTAGGAGCGCAGAGTCATCAGGACCTGCCGTTCGAGCATGTCGTCGATGCGTTGCGGCCGACCCGTGATTTGAGCCATCCACCGCTCTTCCAGGTCATGTTTGCGCTACAAACATTGGCTCCTCAGACGCAGGACCTCCCCGATCTGAAGCTTGAGATGCTCGAGATCGATCCAGGCAGCGCCAAGTTCGACTTGTCATTGGAAATGACGCTCGAACCTGAAGGGCTCACGGGTTTCTTCGAGTACAACACGGATCTGTTCGAGGCCGCCACCATTCTACGGATGGCCGGCCATTTCCAATCCCTGTTGGAAGCGATCGTCGCTCAGCCCGAGCAGCGGCTCTCGGAGGTGGCGATACTGGGGGCGGCGGAGCGGGCGACGGTCGTGACGGAGTGGAACGCGACGGCGCGGGCCTATCCGGCCGGACAGACGGTGCCGGAACTGATTGCGGCGCAGGCCGCGCAGACCCCGGAGGCCATCGCGGTGCGGGCGGAGGCCGGGACACTGACCTACGCGGCACTGCTGGCGCGGGCGAATCAAGTGGCGCACACCCTGCGGGCGCAAGGCGTCGGGCCGGAGACCCTCGTGGGGATTGCGATGGCGCGCTCCCTCGATCTGGTGGTCGGGCTGCTGGGCATTCTCCAAGCGGGCGCAGCCTACGTGCCGCTCGACCCGACCTATCCCGCCGACCGGCTCGCCTTCATGCTGGCCGATAGTCAGGTCGCCGTCCTGCTGACTCACGAGGCGTTAGTCGCGTCCCTGGGCTTTACCGGCTCGACGCTGTGTCTCGATCGCGACGGGCCGGCCATCGCGCAGCAGCCGACCCACGCCCCACCCGGCCGGTTCACGGACCAGCAGGTGGCCTATACCATCTATACTTCCGGGTCCACGGGCCGCCCGAAAGGGGCGGGGAATACTCACGGCGGATTGCGCAACCGCCTGCAGTGGATGCAAGAGGCCTATCCCCTGACCGCGGCCGACCGAGTGTTGCAGAAGACCCCGATCAGCTTCGATGTCTCCGTGTGGGAGTTCTTCTGGCCCCTCCTGGCCGGCGCCGAACTCGTACTGGCCGCCCCGGGTGAGCACCAGGATCCGGCGGCATTGATCGCCCGGATCGTGCGCACAGGCGTGACCACGCTGCATTTCGTGCCGCCGATGCTGCAGGCATTTCTGGAGCATCCCGACGTCGCGCGCTGCACCGCGCTCCGGCAGATCATCTGTAGCGGCGAAGCACTGCCGGCGGCGGTGCCCCCGCAGGTCACGGCGCAGTTGCCGGCGGCCCGGCTGCACAATCTCTATGGCCCCACGGAAGCGGCCATCGACGTGACCGCCTGGACCTGTCCGCTGACCCGCGACATCACGGCGGTGCCCATCGGCCGGCCGATCGCCAACACCCAGATCTATGTGCTCGATCCGCAGGGCCAGCCGGTGCCGATCGGAGTGCCGGGCGAACTCTATATCGGCGGCATCGGCGTGGCGCGGGGCTATCACCGCCGGCCGGCACTGACCGCCGACCGGTTCGTGCCCGATCCCTTCAGCGTGCGGCCCGGGCAGCGGCTCTATCGCACCGGCGATCTGGTGCGGTTCCGGGCGGACGGCGCCCTCGACTATCTGGGGCGGCTGGACCATCAGGTCAAGATCCGGGGGTTCCGGATCGAACTGGGCGAGATCGAACAGGCCTTGCGGCAGCAGCCGGGCGTACGGGAGGCGGTGGTGCTGGCACGGACCGAAGCATCGGGGACGAAACGGCTGGTGGGCTATGTGACGCTCGACGCGGCCATGGCGGTCGAGGTCGCCACCCTGCGGCAGGGCCTGGCGCAGCAGCTTCCAGAGTATATGGTGCCTGCGGTGCTGCTTGTCCTCGCGCAGCTGCCGTTGAGCCCCAATGGCAAGGTGAACCGGGCGGCGTTGCCGGCGCCGGAGGCGGAGCGCGAACGGACGGCGGTCTATGAGGCGCCGCAGACGGAGCCGGAGCAGACCCTGGCGGCCATCTGGGCTCAGGTGCTCGGCCTCCCCCGGGTCGGCCGCCACGACAACTTCTTCGAACTCGGCGGCGATTCGATCCTCGCGCTGCAAGTGATCGCTCAAGCGAAACAGGAGGGGTTCCTCCTTACGCCCCGCCACGTATTTCAACACCAGACCGTTGCGGAGCTCTGTACTGCAGATGAGCTGGAGCCGCACGACGCACGGCAAATCCACGCAGAACAGGGGATCGTGACGGGAGAATTACCCGTGACTCCCGTGCAGCAGTGGTTTTTCGAACAGGACTTCCCGAATCCGCACCATTGGAACCAATCCATCCTGGTTGCGGTGCCGGACGCGCTCGACCAATCGGCTCTGGAAGGTGCGGTGGACCATGTCCTGGCGCATCACGATATTCTGCGCGCGCGTTTTTTCAAAGGGGTTGCGTGGGCTCAGAGGATCGACGCGCCGGAGAACGGCATGACGTTTCCTCGCATCGATCTCTCCCGGTTGCCGGAGGATCAGCAAGCGGCGGCCCTATCAGCCGGCGCGAGCGAATATCAACGGACCCTTCATTTGGAGCAGGGGCCTGTTTTTCAAGCCGTGCGTTTCGATCTCGGAGCCGGTCGTCCGGCCAGACTGCTGTTAATCGCGCATCATCTGGTCATCGACGGCGTGTCCTGGCGAATTCTTCTGGAAGATCTTCAGACGGCCTATGCGCAACAGCGGGAGGGACGCTCCGTGCGCCTTCCGGAGAAGACCTCCTCGTTCAAGCAATGGGCGGAACGCATGCGGGTATTCGCGGAATCGGACGCGCTCCGGCTTGAACTCGAATACTGGAATCATCCTGAAAGGCCGGCGTCTCGACCGGTTCCGGTCGACTATCCTGTGGGCGACCGGACAGAGCAGACGGTGGAAGCGGTCGCATGTTCGCTCACGACAGAAGAGACCGAGGCCTTATTACGGAACGCGCCCGCCGCCTATCAGACGCAGATCAACGATCTCCTATTAACGGCTCTGACCCAGACCTTTGCAGCATGGACCGGCAGTGACCGGGTGCTCATCGACCTGGAGGGGCACGGGCGCGAAGATCTGTTTCCCGACCTCGATGTCTCCAGGACCGTCGGGTGGTTCACGAGTATCTTCCCGGTTGTGCTCGCGCTCCCGGAGGGACCTCTCGGGAATGTCTTGAAGAGCATCAAAGAACAGCTGCGAAAGATTCCGTCCGGCGGAGTCGGGTATGGAGCGCTCCGATATCTGACCTCTTCCGCCGACGCGGACCGGTTACGGGTTCAAGCGCCGGCACAAGTCTGTTTCAATTATCTGGGGCAGCTTGACCAAGGCGGTGCCGGGCACCGCCTCTTCACTCTCGCAGAGGAATCGACCGGAGGTGAGCATGCTCCGGCCAATCCCATACGGTATGAAGTGACGATCAGTGCGGAAATCACGGAGGGGCGACTGGGCGTGACGTGGAGCTACAGCCGCGCACGCTATCGGCGGACGACCATCGAGACGCTCGGGGCGTCCTATCTGCAACATCTGCGGGAATTGATTACCCATTGCGTCTCGAACGACGCCGGAGGCTATACGCCGTCGGATTTCCCGGATGTCGATATCGAGCAGGACGCCCTCGACGCCATTCTAGAGAAAGTGGAACGGAGCCATGCGCGATAAATCGAATATCGAGTCGATGTATTACCTGTCCCCGCTTCAGCAGGGATTGTTGTTCCATCGGATCGCGGATGGCGGGGAAGACCCGTACTTTTATCAGTATATCTATTTGCTGAAGGGCGCTCTGCGTCCGGATGCCTTCGAACGGGCCTGGCAGCTGGTTGTGGAGCGCCATCCTATTCTTCGCACGGCCTTCATCTGGGAAGGCGTGGATAAACCGGTGCAGGTCGTGCGCCGGCAGGCGACTCTGTCGATTGAACGGCATGATTGGCGCACGATGCCGGCAGAGGAGCACCGCCGAACGCTCCAGACGCTGTTGGATCAAGACCGTGCTGCCGGCTGGGATTTTCTCGTACCTCCCCTGATGCGGCTGCATCTCATCCGCGCGACCGAAGAGGAATGGCTGATGATCAACAGCCATCATCATATCCTGCTGGACGGGTGGAGCATGGCGCTGGTGCTCAACGATGTGATGGTCGCCTATGAAATGACACTGCATGGCCGAAAATTCTCCCTCCCGGCTCCGCGGCCTTATCGGGACTATGTCGCCTGGCTGAACCGGCAGGATGTGCAGCAGGCGGAGTCCTATTGGCGTGACGCCTTGAAGGGATTCTCGACCCAGACGGTCCTGTCTATCGAGCCGCCCCGTGATCGTGAGGCGGAGGATTCGCTTCCTTTCGCCGAACAGTCCCTGCGGATCTCATCCGAGCGGACGGCCGCCCTGCAGTCTTTCGCGCGGCAATCGCGGGTCACGATGAATACGATGATTCAAGGCGCATGGGCGCTGTTGCTCCATCGATACAGCGGAGAGTCCGATGTCTTGTTCGGGACTACGGTATCGGGTCGGCCGACGGATCTGGCCGGAGCCGCCGATATGGTCGGGCTGTTCATCAACACGGTGCCGCTTCGAGTGGCGGTTCATTCCGACATGCCGCTCTCCACCTGGCTTCGAGGTATACAAGAACAAAACAGCCTCCTTCGACAATACGAGTGGACGTCGCTCGCGAGTATTCAGCGGTGGAGCGAGAATCTAGGGGGGCGCTCGTTGTTCGACAGTCTGGTGGTCTTTGAAAGTTATCCCGAGGTGGACGCCGGCGGCCTGCCGCAGGCGTTGACCGTCGAACCGGTTTCTCTTCACAAGCATGAGGGGCCTGCGCTGACGACCGGCCGCAACAACTATCCTCTCTCGCTGATGGTCGAACCGGGTCACGAGACGAAGCTGATCGTATCCTATATGCATCGCCGTTTCGCGCATGCCGCAATATCAAGGCTCTTGTGTCATTTCGATACCCTCCTGGATAACATGCGAGCCGCGCCCGAGAGACAGCTCCGGGAACTCTCTCTTCTCCCCGGCGAAGAGCGTCGACAATTGACGGCGTGGAATCGATCTGTTTCGCCGTCGCCTGCACCCGATGTCTGCGTGCATGCGTTGATTGAGGCGCAGGCTCAGGAACGGCCCGAGGCGCTTGCGGTGGTGACGGAAACCGACCAGTTGAGTTATCGGGAATTGGATCGTCGCGCCAATCGTCTCGCCCATTATCTTCAGGAGCGCGGGGTGGGGCCGGAGACACGCGTGGCGATCTGCCTCGAACGATCGCTGGATCTGGTGATTGCGCTGTTGGCGGTATTGAAGGCGGGCGGGGCCTATGTTCCGCTGGATCCCGGTTATCCCAAAGAACGGCTGGCGCACATGGTGACCGATAGCGGCGCGGTGGTGGTGCTCAGCGACAGCAAGCAGGCGGGGGGCCTTTCCGGGTTCGGCGCCGGTCTCGTGCTGCTCGATCGCATTGTCCGGGAGATTGAACAACGGGATGATCACCGACCATCGACCGGAGTGACTCCGCAGAACCTGGCCTATGTCATTTATACGTCCGGCTCGACCGGCCGGCCCAAAGGTGTTGCGGTGGAGCATCGGCAGATCGCGCAGTATGTGCGCACGGTCTTGGAGCGCCTGGCGCTTCCCGCCGAAGCCGGCATGGCAGCTGTTTCGACGGTGGCCGCGGATCTCGGCAATACCGCGCTGTTCGGTGCGCTGTGCTCGGGGCGGCCGCTTCATCTGCTTTCGGCGGAGCACGGCTTCGATCCCAATGCGATGGCCGCCTATATGCACGAGCATGCGGTCGATGTGCTGAAGATCGTGCCCAGTCATTTGAACGGATTGCTCAGCGCCGAACATCCCGAGCGGGTCCTGCCGAGGCGCTGTCTGATCTTAGGCGGAGAAGCCCTCCGTCAGGATTTGTTTGAACGGATCAGAGCCTTGGCGCCGGCCTGCACCATCGTCAATCACTACGGCCCCACGGAAACGGCGGTGGGTGTATTGACGCACAGAGTAGAAGGTGTGAGCGTCGCTGCAGCGGGAGTGCCCATCGGCCGGCCGTTGTCCGGCACGCACGTGTATGTGCTGGATCCGGGCGGACTGCAGGTTCCGATCGGCATGCCCGGTGAATTATATATCGGTGGACGACATGTCACCCGCGGCTATCTTGACCGTCCGGACATCACAGCCGAGCGGTTTCTTCCCGATGCCTTCAGCGGAGAGGCCGGTAGCCGTCTCTATCGGACAGGCGACCGGGTGCGTGTCCGCACCGACGGCGAGATCGAATTTCTCGGACGTGTCGACAACCAGGTCAAGGTCCGCGGTTTCCGCATCGAGCTCGGTGAGATCGATGCGCAATTGCGAAGCGAACCGTCCATTGCGGAGGCCGTGACGGTGGTCCGCGAAACACCGGACGGTGTGCAGCAACTGGCGGCCTATATCGCCGGAGACTCATCGATCGACACATCTGAAATACGAGCTCGGCTGGCGCTCCGGCTTCCCGACTACATGGTGCCGCAGATGATCATCGTGCTTGCGGCGCTGCCGTTGACGGCCAACGGCAAACTGGATCGGGCGGCGCTGCCGGATCCACAACAGCAGATCGTCACGGACGAAGCATCCTATGTCGCCCCGCGCAATCGTGCGGAAGAAACCTTGGCGGCAATTTGGGCCGACGTTTTGCGTATCGAGCGGATCGGTATCTACGATAACTTCTTCGATCTCGGAGGTGATTCAATTCTCTGCCTGCAGATCGTCGGCAAGGCTTATCGGGCCGGCATCAAGCTGACTCCAAAGCTGATCTTTCAACATCATACGGTGGCGGCGGTAGCGGCCGCTCTTGAGGAATCTGTTCCTATATCCAGTGTACAGGAGCCTACACAACAGGCTGCGCCCGTAGAGCCGTTTGCTCTGGCCGGACTTGATCCCGGACGGCTGCAATCCCTCTGCGACAAGTATACGGGAGAGATAGAGGATGTGTATCCGGCTTCCCCGGTTCAGCAGGGAATGCTGTTCCACAGTCTTCAAGAAGAACAAGGCGGGACCTATCACAATCACGTGGTGTATGCCTTCACGCAGAGTTTCGATCCCGAAGCCTTTGAGAAGGCGTGGCAGCAGGCAGTTGATCGTCATGCCGTATTGAGAACGGGTTTTCTTTGGGATCTGAGTCCTGAGCCGTTGCAAGTAGTCTTTCGTGACGTTCGTATTCCGGTTGAGCGGCTCGACTGGCGCAAGTTCGTTGACGACACGGCCAGGCAGTCGGCGTTGCACGACTATCTTGCCAATGATCGCGCGCGCGGTTTCACATTTGACCGGCCTCCGCTGATGAGGCTGGCCCTGATCCAGCGCGCGGAGCATTCCTGGTGGGTCGTATGGAGCCTGCATCACGTCATCCTCGACGGCGGCTGCCAAGGTCTGCTGGTTCAGGAAGTTATGACGGCATATGAACGTCTTCAACGCGGGGAACACCCCGTGTCGAAACCCGCTCCTTCCTATCGGGAATATATCCGTTGGTTCCTGCAGCGCGATTTTTCCGGTGCAGAGACGTTTTGGCGTAAGTATTTGCAGGGGTTTCACCAGCCGACCAGGTTGCCGGAACGTACCGCGCAGCGTCAGACGGCGGGAGAGCAATACGGCGAACAGCGCATTGTTCTCCCCTCCGGGACGATGCGCGCACTGCAACGCCTGGCCCAATCGCATCGCGTTACCGTGAATACGGTCATACAGGCAGTATGGGCGCTACTACTGTCGCGTTATAGCGGCGAAAGCGATGTGCTGTTCGGAGTGACGGTGTCAGGCCGCTCGGAAGAACTGCCGGCAGGGGACGCCATGCTTGGCCTCTTCATCAATACGGTTCCGCTGCGAATACGGATGGCGCCGATCTCCTTATTGGGGGAGTGGTTGCGGGAGATCCAATTGTTGAATGTCGATCTGCGACGCTATGAGTTTAGCCCGCTAGAACAAGTTCAAGGATGGAGCGAGATCCGGCGGGGAACGGCTTTGTTTGACAGCGTGCTTGTCTTTCAAAACTATCTCATTGACGATGCGGTTCAAGAGTACGGACGAACACTCGGGGTCGAAACTCTCGACGTGGAAGGGTGGACCAATTATCCGCTCACGATCACGGTGATTCCTGAAGAACAGCTCACGGTGATCTTTTCCTATGCCACCCATCGATTGAGTGACGAGACGGTAAGCCAATTCGCGCGCCACTGGACGGGGATAATCGACAGTATGATTGCGATGACCGACGCAAGACTGGCCGACTTGTCATTCTTATCCGGTGAGGATCGGCAACACCTCCTGGTGGACTGGAATGACAGCCAACGGCCCTATCCGTCGGATCGATGCCTTCATGAGTTATTTGAAGCACAGGTTGATCGAACGCCGGACAAGATTGCGGTGTCGTTCGAAGGGGGGGATCTCACCTATCTGGAACTCAACGCCCGAGCCAATCAGCTCGCACATTTTCTGATACGACAAGGTGTCGGCCAGGATGTACTGGTGGGGATCTGTCTGGAGCGTTCGCAGGATATGCTCGTGGCAATGCTGGGTGTGCTGAAAGCGGGAGGGGCCTACGTGCCTCTCGATCCCACATATCCCAGGGAACGGCTGACCTATATGCTTCACGACGCCCAGATGCCGGTGGTGGTGACTCACCGGAGACTTCTTGACGGCGTGGCGACGGACGCAGTCCGGCTGATCGATATGGATGACTGGCATCGCATAGCCGGTGAATCCGGAGGCAAACCCCGCGTGAGCCAAACGTCCGACAATCTGGCCTATGTCATTTATACCTCAGGATCGACCGGCAGACCTAAGGGGGTCATGATTCGGCACCGTGGCGTGGTGAATTTTTTGTTGTCCATGCAGGAAGAGTTATCTCTCTCCGGAGACGAGGTGATCGCGGCGACCACATCTGTCTCTTTCGATATCGCCGTTCTGGAGATCTTTCTTCCTCTATTGGTCGGAGCCAAGACCGTCGTGATCAGTCGAGATGTGGTTGTCGATGGGCAGAGATTGTCTCAAGAGCTTGTTCGGATCGGTGCCACACTCATGCAGGCAACGCCGTCGGGATGGCGTCTGTTGCTCAGTGCAGCGACAATTCCCAGACTGCGGGTTCTCTGCGGCGGTGAGGCGTTCCCGCGTGAGCTGGCTCAGGAATTTCTAGCGAACCATCTCGAGCCATGGAATCTCTACGGCCCAACCGAAACGACCGTGTGGTCGATGATGACGAGACTGACCGGTGCGGACGAGGCCATCCCCCTCGGTCGTCCAATCGCGAATACGCAAATATATTTGCTTGATTCGGATTTCACTCTGGTTCCGATCGGGGTCCCCGGCGAGCTGTACATCGGTGGCGATGGGTTAGCGAGAGGCTATTGGCGGCGACCGGAATTGACGGCCGAGCGATTCATGCCCGATCCGTTTAGCGTCGAACCTGGCAGCCGGCTCTATCGAACGGGTGATCAGGCCCGATACCGGTCCGATGGTACGTTGGAGTTTCTCGGTCGCGTGGACCATCAGGTTAAATTACGGGGATATCGGATCGAGTTAGGAGAAATAGAGTCCTGTTTGAACAGGCATCCGCAGATCACGCAGGGAGTCGTACTGGCACGGGAGGACGGCCACGGCACCCGGTTGGTGGCATATGCGACGCAGGTGCTCGGCTCACCGATTGTCGAACAGGAGTTGAAGGAGTTCCTTCAAGCACGGTTGCCCGAGTATATGGTGCCCTCCACGTTCGTATTTCTAGACGCATTTCCGCTCACTCCGAACGGGAAAGTCGATCGCAAGGCCCTACCGGTTCCGGGAGGCGATCGAGCCATCGATCAATATGTGGCGCCACGCCGCGCCGTGGAGGAAATTCTGGCCGGCATCTGGACAGAAGCGCTGGGGGTGACGCCGATCGGTCTCCACGACAACTTCTTCGACCTTGGCGGTCATTCTATGATTGCGACACAGGTCATCTCGCGGATCCGCACGGCATTTCAGATCGAATTGCCCTTGCGCAGTCTGTTCGATGCCCCGATGATCGAAGGGTTGGCTCGCGCCGTAGAGGCCGCACGAGGAGCCGCATCAGGGATACAAACACCGCCCCTGGTCCGCTGTAATCGTGAAGGACCGGCCCCATTGTCGTTCGCTCAACAGCGGCTGTGGTTCCTCTGGCAATTAGAACCCACGAGCCCCCTCTACAACATCGCCATGGCGCTACGATGGATCGGGGCGCTCGATGTGTCGGCCTTGCAAAAGAGTATCGATGAATTAGTCCGCCGCCATGAGGTGCTACGCACAACCTTCGTCATGGTTGAAGGTCAGCCACGTCAAGTAATTGCGCCCGACCTCATGATCCCGATTCAGACTAGAGATCTTCGCAACATGCCGAACGACGAACAACCCACGCAGGTTCAATGCTTGGCTGATGAGGCGGCACGACGTCCGTTTGACTTGGTGTCCGGCCCGCTCATGCGTGCGGGTTTGTTGCGGTTAGGAGAGCAGGAGCATGTGTTGTTGCTGACGGTGCACCACATCGTTTCAGATGGCTGGTCGATGAACATACTCACCCGAGAGGCAAATGCCCTGTACAGGGCATTTGCGGAGGCAGAGCCATCATCACTTCAGCCGTTGCCACTGCAGTACGTTGATTTTGCGCAATGGCAGCGGAAATGGTTGGAGGGAGGCGTACTGGAATCGCAACTGGCCTACTGGAAACGGCAGCTGAGCGAGATCCCTATCCTGGAGATGCCTACAGACCGTCCGCGTCCTGCCGTGCAGACCTATCGCGGTGCGGTGTACAACGTGGCGCTATCACTGGCGCTGACGGAACAACTCAAGGCACTCAGTCGCCGACAGGGCGTGACGTTGTTCATGACGCTGTTGGCTGGGCTGAAGGTGTTGCTCAAGTATGAAACCGGCCAGTATGACATCACAGTAGGGACGGATGTCGCCAATCGCCATCTCGTTGAAACCGAGGATATCGTCGGTTTCTTTGTCAATCAACTCGTCTTGCGTACGAACGTGCAGGATGACTTGGCGTTCGACAGGTTGCTGAATCATGTCCGCGAGGTCACGTTAGCGGCATACGCTCATCAAGACGTGCCGTTTGAAATGTTGGTGGCGACCCTGAAGTCGAAACGCGATGTTCGATACTCGCCCTTGTTCCAAGTCAAACTTATTCTCCAGAACATATCGCCGCCGTCTGCTGAGTTTCCCGGGCTGGCGGTGAGTACTGTGAATGTTGAAAAAACGACGGCTGAACTGGATCTCTTACTCAATTTTGAGGAGACATCCGAAGGCCTCAACGGGTGCTTTGAATACAATACAGATTTGTTCGATGTGTCGAGCATTGTTCGCCTCGCAGAGCATTTCACCACCATTTTGACACAGGCGGTGATGCAACCTGGGATCGCGCTGAAACAGCTTGAAGAGATCCTCGCTGAAACGGACAGCCGACAACGTCGTCTGAAACAGCAAGAACTCAGTAAAGCAAATTACCGGAAATTGAAAAGTACCCAACGGAAGGCCGTCGGTCCATCAATATAAACAGGCGAGGAACAATCATGACCAACTCACGTGGCGAAAGCCGTAGCGACAGGAAATTGAAGGGAGTGCAGCGGAAAGCCGTCAGTCTCTCACAGGCAGATCTGGTAAGGGCAGAGCCTCTTTTTGCCGGACAACCGCTCCCGTTACTGGTCCAACCTACTGTGAGCGGAGTGAGTCTGCTCTCCTGGGCCGAGCAAAATCGGGACTGGATCAAAATCCAAGCCTTGCGTTATGGCGCTGTCCTGTTCCGGAACTTTTCGGCCTCAGGTGTGACCGAGTTTGAGCAATGTGTTCAAGTTGTTTCAGACGGAGCTCTCGAATACCGATTCCGAGCCTCGCCCCGTACGCAGGTCGGGGCAAATATTTATACCGCAACGGATTATCCGGCAGACCAGAGCATCTTCCCGCATAATGAGCATGCCTTTTCCCCGGTCTTTCCCCTCTCCCTGTACTTTCTTTGTGTCACTCCGGCGAAGGAAGGAGGAGAGACACCCATCGGTGACACTCGGTCTCTCCTCAAGAACATCGATCCCGGAGTCAAAGACCGCTTCCTGAACAAGCGCGTGATGTATGTTCGTAACTATGGCGATGGCTTCGGACTTCCCTGGCAAACGGTGTTTCAAACGGAAAACAAGCCAGACGTCGAAGCGTACTGCCGAAGCGTTGGAATTGAAGTGGAATGGAAAGATGCGAATCGTTTGAGGACCAGACAAGTGGGGCCGGCCATTGTCCGACATCCGCGCACCCATGAGGAGGTCTGGTTCAATCATGCGACCTTCTTCCATGTCTCTACCTTGGAACCGAAAACGCGAGAGGCATTGATGAAAGGGTTTGGGGAAGAAGATCTGCCTCAAAATACCTACTATGGTGATGGAACGCCGATCGAACCCGACGTCCTCGAACATCTCCGCGAGACCTATCAACAGGCCATGGTTGTCTTTCCCTGGCAGCAAGGGGATGTGCTGCTCCTGGATAACATGCTGGCGCTTCACGCTCGGAGGCCGTTCGTTGGCCCTCGTAAAATCTTGGTGGCTATGGCAGAGGCATGTCGGAGTGCCGATGTTGATCTGAGCCTTCAGAAGGAGCACGTATGTTAGAAAAGAATGTCGCGAAAGATGTGATACAAGGCTATCGCCTTTCCCCCCAGCAAGAACGCCTCTGGTTTCTGGAGCGCAGCGCGCAGGCGCTTCCTGGCACTCACTGCGTGGTGAGGCTCGACGGGAGACTTGATCCGCTTCTCTTGAAGACTGCCATTCAGTACGTCATTCAACGTCATGAGATTCTTCGCACCACATTTTCCCAATTGCCGGAAATGACGTTTCCTGTGCAGGTCATCGCTGAGACCGACAGTGTCGCTCAGGATACGTATGACCTCAGACAGCTTTCGCCTTGCGAACAAGAGGCCAAGATCGAGGCGTTGCGTAGCGCGATGCGCAGCCAGAGTGTCGATTCGAAAAGCGATTCCATGATGTGCTGCACCCTGGTGCGGCTTGGGCATGCCACACACCTGTTACTTGTCAGTGTCCCGACATGCTGCGCAGATGTGATGACCCTCGACAATCTCGTGCGTCAGATATGTCATGCCTATACGGCTTCCTTACGGGGTGAAAGTGTGCCTGACGACGATGTCTTGCAATATGCAGATTTTGCTGAATGGCAGCACGCGTTGCTGGAAGACGACATTGAAGGAATCGGACATTCCTATTGGCGAAAGCAGATGCAATCGAATTCCGCGCTGCTTGAAAATAGGTTGCCGTTTGAACAAGTACCAATTGCCCCCCCAGCCTTTATTGCCAATCAGCTGCCCGTGGCAATCACCTGCGAGATGGTTGAGCGTATCGATCAAGTCGCTATGCGCTATGACGCGGCGTGTCCGACGTTTTTATTGGCATGCTGGGGCATTGTACTGCAACGCCTGACGGGACAGGAGGATGTGCTCATCGGCGTGGGGTGCGACGGTCGGACGCACGACGAAATGGCAGGAGCGCTAGGGCCTTTCGCGAGGTATCTACCAGTGATTTGTAAACCGGAGCAGGATCGCCGGTTTGGGACGATCTTGGAGCCGCTACAGCGGGCCATCCTCCAGACCAAAGAGTGGCAGGAATATTTCAGCTGGAAGGCTGCCCAAGAGTCGACCGGCTCTGCGTCCGAAAGATTCTTTCCATTTTGTTTTGAGTTCAACGATGTGCTGTTGTCATGCAGTGCCCCCGATCTTTCCTTTACGATCGAGCACCGGAATGCATACATTGATCGATTCAAAGTGCGATTCGTGTGCGAGCGGAAGGGAAATTCAATCGATGCGGCCGTGCATTACGATGCAGCACTGTACGAAGAAGCGACCATCGCATGCCTTGCCGAGCAATTGGTTACGCTCGTGGAGCATGCCGTTCACCAGCCGGACGCAACAATCGGCAGTTTGGAGATGCTGAGCGAGGCTCAGCGTCACCAAGTGCTCAGCCTCTTTAATGACACGGGTGTCGTTCATCAACAGGACTTATATCTGCATCAATTGTTCGAGGTTCAAGTTAACCGTACTCCGGATAATATTGCCCTGGTATATGAGAACCATTCGCTCACCTATCGGGAGCTGAATCACCGTGCCGATCGACTGGCTCATCTGCTAAGAAGCCGGGGAGTCGGTCTTGAAACGCCGGTGGGTATCTGCATGGAACGCTCTCCCGAATTGATTGTGGGGCTGTTAGCGATCCTCAAGGCAGGCGGAGCCTATGTACCGATCGATCCTTCGTATCCGAAGGATCGCATTCACTATGTTCTTGAAGATTCGCAGGCGCTTCTGCTGCTGACTCAGCAGAAGTTTCAGGATGAGTTTCCGGACAGTACGGCCGCTATCTTGATTGTGGATGAGGATCAACAGACTCTTGAGGAAACCTCTCGGCCCACACCATCGGTTCCCCGAACACAAGATGCCGTGGCCTATATTATCTATACGTCCGGGTCTACAGGACGTCCCAAGGGCGTCCTTGTGAGTCATCGCAACGCGATCCATTCCACGCTTGCACGCTTCAACTACTACACCGATCCCGTCTCCAGCTTCTTATTGTTGTCGTCTTTTGCCTTCGATAGTTCGGTCGCTGGGATTTTCTGGACATTGGGCCAAGGCGGAAAATTATGCCTTATCCGCGAGGGGAGTCAGAAGGATCCAGCCAAACTCGGTGAGGTGATTGCCGAACAGCATGTGTCGCATATGTTATGTTTGCCCTCTTTGTTTTCTCTGCTGCTGGAGCAAGTGCCGCATGGCCAACTGCGCTCGCTACGAGCGGCTATTGTGGCGGGCGAAACCTGTCCAAGGGAGTTGGTCGCTCGGCACCATGCCCATCTCTCACGAACGCAACTCTTCAACGAATATGGACCGACCGAGGGGACTGTCTGGAGCAGTGTGTACCACAGCCTTTGCTTGGACGGGAGTTCGGTGGTGTCGATCGGTCGTTCGATCGCCACGATGCAGATTTATCTTTTAGACGCTCGATTGGAACCTGTACCGATCGGGATACCTGGCGAATTGCATATCGCTGGCGTGGGCCTGACTCGGGGCTATCACAATCGGCCTGAGCTGACCGCGGAGAAGTTCATCCCCAATCCATTCAGTGAAGAACTCGGTGGGCGTCTATACAGAACCGGTGATGTAGCCCGCTATCGACCTGATGGCAACATTGAGTTCATCGGGCGACTCGATCAGCAGGTCAAGCTTCGCGGCTACCGGATTGAACTGGGGGAGATCGAAACGCGGCTGATTGAGCATCCTGCGATTGAGGATGTTGTGGTGCTGGCGCGAGAGAGCAATTCCGGTGACAAGCAATTAGTTGCTTATGTTGTTTCTAAGGGCAAGGTTCTTGAATCGGCTTCACTGCGTGAGTTTCTCAAGACCCGTCTCCCGGAATATATGCTTCCCTCTGCATTCGTGTTTCTCAAGGCGTTTCCGTTGACACCCAACGGCAAGGTGGATCGTAAGGCCTTACCCGAACCGGATCTCGCCGGCCGATTGGCGACGCAGTTTGTCGCGCCACGCACAGCCACGGAAGAAATCCTCGTTGGGCTCTGGAGCGAGGTCTTGAAGGTACCTCAGGTGGGCGTACATGACAATTTTTTCGACCTTGGCGGACATTCGCTGCTCGCAACGCAGGTCATGTCCCGATTGCCGAAACTGTTGCGGGTCGAGTTGCCGCTGAGGACGCTGTTCGAAGCGCCGACGGTGGCGCAACTGGCGGGAGTGGTCGAGGTGAGAACAGGGAGAGCCTATGAAAATGAAGCCAACAGTATTCCCCTCCTCCCAGTCAAACGTGGAGGATCGTTGCCGCTCTCATTTGCTCAGCAACGGCTGTGGGTTCTCGCACAATTGGAGCCTCATGGAACTGCGTACAACATTCCCATTGCCTTGCGTGTACTCGGTGCGTTGAATCTTCCCGTGTTGGAAGAAAGTATCAATGAAGTGGTTCATCGTCATGAAATGCTGCGGACGACATTTGGTGCGGTAGATGGAAAGGCCATTCAAATACTGGCCCCATCACTAAAGGTTCCGTTGCCGGTGATTGATCTCCAACATCTTTCCCTCGTTGAACGGGAGGCGGCAGTTCTTCGCCTGGCTACCGCAGAAGCACAACGATTGTTCGAATTGGAATATGGGCCGATGCTGCGGATGAGTCTTTTAAAACTTGGACAAGACGAACATATTTTGCTTGTCACCTTGCATCACATCGTATCTGACGCTTGGTCCGCCCATGTGCTGGTACGAGAAGTTACGGCTCTCTATACCGCGTTTGCGGCAGGTCGTCCGTCGCCGTTACAGCCTTTGCTGATCCAATATGCGGATTTTGCTTCTTGGCAACGGCAGTGGCTGTCAGGCGATGTTTTGGAAAAAGAATTGAGGTATTGGAAGGACAGGCTCAAAGGTGATCTGCCGGTGTTGGCGCTTCCGACGGATCATCTGCGCCCTGCAGTTCAAACGTTCAACGGTGCGTCCATCAGTCATAAGTTATCGTCCGAGCTTATGCTAGGAATCAAGGAACTGAGCCGTACGGAGGGCGTGACGTTGTTCATGACATTGCTCGCGGCCTGGTATCTTCTGCTCAATCGCTATACGGGACAGAACGATATCCTGGTCGGCTCTCCGATTGCGAATCGCACGAGGCCAGAAATCGAAGGCCTTATAGGCTTTTTCGTCAACACGCTCGTCTTGCGTGTGGATCTCTCCGGCAATCCCACCGTCAAAGAATTCTTGGAGCGGGTTCGAACCCTGTGTCTCGATGCCTATAGCCATCAAGACGTGCCGTTCGAAAAATTGGTCGAGGTCCTACAACCGGCGCGAGACGTCAGTTATTCACCCTTGTTTCAGGTCATGTTCGATTTGCAGAATGCTCCAGTTTCCGACATGGACATTTCCGGTCTTCGGATTATGCCGGTCGAAATCGAAAATAAAACTTCGAAGGTCGATCTGTCACTCTCGATTCAAGAGGGGGGACAGGAGCTTACGGTGTCGATTGACTACAATACAGATCTGTTCGAAGCTCAGACTATTGAGCGAATGCTTGTGCATTTTCAAACATTGTTGGAGTCCATGGTTGCTGAGCCGGAAGCGTGCATATCGAAACTGTCGTTCTTGACGACAGACGAACGGAACACGGTGGTGACGGGATGGAACGAGACGACAGTGACGTATCCTGAGATAGGCTGGCTTCCGGAGGCGATCGCAGCTCAGGCGGCGCGAACGCCGGAAGCGCGCGCAGTGACGCTGGACGATCAAACACTGACCTACGCCGAACTCCTGGCGCGAGCCACACAATTGGCACAGCAGCTCCGACAGCAGGGTGTTGGGCCAGACATGCTGGTGGGCGTGGCCATGGAGCGGTCCTTGGAACTGGTGGTGGCGCTGCTGGGCATCCTCCAGGCGGGAGGAGCCTATCTTCCGCTGGATCCTGACTATCCGGCAGAGCGGCTTGCCTTCATGCTGGCAGATGCTCGGCCTGTGCTGCTCCTGACTCAAGCCTCGCTACGCGCGCGGCTTCCGGCCTATAGCGGACCGATGTGGTGCCTGGATACTGACGAGTTGCCCATCTCCGGACAGCCAGCGACGGCTTTAGACGTTGCGTTTCACGGAACACACCTAGCCTATACCATCTATACTTCCGGCTCTACGGGTCAGCCCAAAGGGGTCGGCAATACTCATGCAGGACTCCTGAACCGATTACAGTGGATGCAGGCTCAGTATCGTTTGACTCCGATGGATCGAGTACTTCAAAAGACACCGTTCAGTTTTGATGTGTCGGTGTGGGAGTTTTTTTGGCCCTTGCTGGTCGGAGCCGAATTGGTGCTGGCTCAGCCAGGCGAACATCGAGATGGGCTCCGGTTATTTGACCGTATCGTTCGGCACCAGATCACCACCCTGCATTTTGTCCCTCCGATGCTCGACGCTTTCCTAGAGACTCCCGGACTTGAACGATGTGGTTCTCTGCGGCGTGTGTTTTGTAGCGGCGAGGCTTTGCCGGCCGCGGTCGCCCGGCGTTGCCTCAATACCCTTCCGCACGCTGAGTTGCACAATCTATATGGCCCGACCGAGGTGGCTATTGATGTCACTGCCTGGGCCTGTCGGCCGGCCGACTGCGATCATAGCCTTCCAATCGGACGCCCGATCGCGAACACTCAGCTCTATCTGTTTGATCCAGACGGCCAGCCAGTACCAATTGGTGTGCCGGGAGAGCTCTATATCGGAGGCATCGGGCTTGCGCGTGGGTATCACCGTCGGCCGTCTCTCACAGCAGAAAAGTTTGTGCCGAACCCATTTGGGGTCGAGCCAGGGGACCGTCTCTATCGGACTGGCGACCGGGCGCGTGCGCGCCCGGATGGAGCCTTCGAATATCTGGGCCGGTTCGATCATCAAGTAAAGCTTCGCGGGTTTCGGATCGAATTGGGCGAGATCGAAGCGCGGCTGATGCAGCATCAGACCGTCCGTGACGCAGTGGTTCTGGTGCGTGAAGACTCGCCGGGACTGAAACGTCTCGTGGCCTATGTGACGGCACATGAAGGACAGACAGTGGATACAGCTGCGGTGCGAACGTGGCTGCAAGTGGGGCTTCCGGAGTACATGGTGCCGGCCCTAATCCTGCCATTGGACGACTTGCCGCTTACGCCCAATGGCAAGGTGGATCGCAAGGCCTTGCCGATGCCCGATTTCATTGAACGGTTGGCTCATCAGTATGTTGGGCCGCGTACGCCGATGGAACAGCGACTCACCGAAATCTGGACTGATGTGCTCGGTGTCGGACGTGTGGGCATCCACGATAACTTTTTTGATCTTGGCGGACATTCCTTGCTGGCCGTTCAAGTGATGACCAGGATCCGTGAAACGATGGAAGGCATACGCGGACAATTTCCGTTGATTGCGGTCTTCCAATATCCGACCGTGGCGGCCTTGGCGGAGACGTTGACGCGATCCTCGGAAGACACCTCGTCACCCCTTGTGGTCTTTCGCACGGGCGGATCGAAGCCACCTCTCTACTGCGTGGATCCGACGGGGACGCATGTGAGGGCCTATCAGCCTCTGGCCCATGCACTCGGAGATGATCAGCCGGTCTATGGCCTCAGCCTGAGCCGACTGTTCGCGATGGATTGGCGGGATGTGTCGGTGTCGGCCATCGCGAAGGAGCATGTAGCGCTGATTCGACAAGGCTATCCGGCCGGGAGTCCCTATTGTCTGCTGGGCTGGTCGAACGGCGGAGTGATCGCACTGGCCATGGCCCATGAACTGGAGCGGCAAGGAGAGTCGGTCGCATTTCTCGGTATTCTCGATACCCAGCCTCACGTCGAAGTTTATTCCCGCGATGTCTTGTCCGACAGGGATGAAATGCTGGCCTATATACGAAGTGATCGCAAAGTAGATTTTTTGCGTTTGCCTGAAGAAGAACGGATGGCTCTGCAAAGCCATTTGCAGACTTTATCGGGCGACGAGCGGGTGGACTACGCGATCCGTTGGGCTAAAGACAAACACTTTTTGTCTGAAGAGGAAGCGCACTCGTCGATGGAGATGCTGAAAGTGGGATATGCACTCGACAAGGCCGGCGCGATTTTCATGCGCGAACATACGAACCAGCGTCTGCAGGCGCCTGTTTATGCCTGGTGGACCACCAAAACGTTACAGAGGCACGGAAAAGGGCCAATTGACTGGAGCAACTATACGACTGGTACGGTCACGGTCGACACGGTTGTCGGCGATCATATGGAAGCAGTTCAAAGCATTCAGGTTCATCAGCGAATCAGCGAGATTCTGTCGGGCCTTGGCGCGCAGCGTTCCACGTGAGCGTAGAGACATCCGGTGAGTCTGAGCGATGCCGCGGAGCGGCTCGCCGTCCGGTACTACACCTGATCATCGTTGAGATTTTCTTTGATATTGGTCCAATATAGGCTGCGGCAATCGTGCTGATTCTATGCAGAGAATCCGCACTTGGCCTCTTCTTCTTATCCCGGATCGACAAGCTGACCTTCCCCCACCTCAGTGGTCACTCGACTCGGTTAAGCCATTCTCTGCGCTCTCGGCCCGGAGGCCGTCCTGACGCATCAGCCGAGCCACACGATGCTCGTCGTCACTGGGCCCCCGCAGGGGCAGTGCTTCCCAAATGCTGAGACTACCGGAGATTTCACGGGACTCTCGATGGATCACTTGGATGGCTGAGAGCACGGTCCGGGCAGACACCGACCTATTCTCAGGCCGTGCGTGCCACGCGTCATAGCCCGTAGCCGATACGGCGCGTGCGTGCTCCATCAGCTGGATCGGATAGCGACAGTCATGCTCCTGATCGCGCGGTCTCTATGGAGATTCCCTCGCGAAGAACGCCGCCGCACGTGTTAAAAAATCCCGCCGCTTCAGGTGCGTGAGCTCCTCGGCATTGGTTGCGTTGTGTGGCCCGTGTCGTGCTTTGAGCTGCGGCCTCTTTCCTTGTTGAAAAGATTGCGTTTCTTGTCAATCCGTTGACCAGGAAGAGGGTGAGGTTTCGACGCTCTCGTGCGTCATATTTATGATAGATGAGGTTTATGCGTACCGTGCCAATTATGGCTGGCGGGATCAACCTCTCCGGCTGCATGAAATCCAAAGGCTACGCCCAAGTCGATAGCCAGCCTCAACAGCCTCCCGCTCCCATGAATACCGTTCCCCTTGACCCTACTCGACGCAAGGGAAGGGATCGGATCTGGGCGCGTATGAATCCGATTGCCTCTGAGGAGATTGCCCAATGGGCAAGGGAACACAGAAACAGCTTGCCCCAGGACATGTCGCTACGCGCGTCGTGGCCGCTGCCTGTGGAGGATACGCTCTGACCTATGCCGCCACGGCCTGCCTCATGCTGCTGTTACCCCTTCCCGTGAGCGAAGCAGCCTTGACTGCAACCATGTTCTCCTTCCTCATTTATACGGGTGCCATCATTTGGGCGTTTGCCGCGCCCTCGCTGAAAAAATCCTGGCTCGGGCTGCTTGTTCCCGCCATGATCTGCGCGGCAGTGGCTCTTCCTTTAGCCAGGGCCGTCGGCGGATGAATGGAATATCCATTCGAGACAGGGAATAAGCCCAGTTGCGATGAAGGACAGCTTTAAACAATCAATGGATTGGCTGCATACCTGGGGAGGTCTCCTCTTCGGCTGGCTCCTGTTCGTCATCTTTTTTACCGGCACCCTGACGGTCTTCGATAAAGAAATTACCTATTGGATGCAGCCCGAGTTGCATCATCTCACCCCGGGTCTTCCGGACATCGAATCGGCGGCCCAGGAGCTGGCTCGTGCCGCTCCCCATGCGGAGCGATGGTGGGTGGAATTGCCCCATGCACGCGAACCGGTCCTTAAGATTTACTGGGAACAGGCAGGAGCGACAGAAACTCGTCTGTTGGAACCCGTATCTGCCGCTCGAGTGCAGCCTCGAGCTACACAGGGCGGTGATTTCTTTTACCGCTTCCATTATCAACTGCATCTGGACAGGCCCGGCATTTGGATCGTGGGAGCGGCGGCCATGGTGATGCTGGTCGCGCTGGTGAGTGGCGTGGTCATCCATCGCCGAATCTTTACGGACTTTTTTACCTTTAGACCAACGGCGTCGTCTCACCGCGCCTGGTTGGATATTCACAACATCACCGGCGTACTGGCCTTGCCCTTTCATCTTATGATCACCTTCACGGGGCTCATGATTTTCTGGCCTATCTACATGCCTGCCGGCGTAGACGTGTTCTATAAGGGCAATGAGGCATCGGCCTATGCGCAGCTTGAACAAAAATTTGAGCGTTTACCGGCGAACGTGCCTGCCCCGCTGATGCCACTGGTCGACCTTGAGCGTCGCGCCCACAGCTATTGGCGGGGCGGTACCACTCAATGGATCGAAGTCAAACACCCCGGTGATCGTGAGGCTCTTGTGGAGATCACGCGCCTTCCGGATGACAAGTTGGCATTGGTGTCCGACCGCGTCACGTTCGACGGTGCGACGGGCGAAGTGCTGCAGGTGTGGAAGGGAGAACGGCCGGCTTTCCTCACCTACTCGGTCATGATGGGATTGCATTACCTGTGGTTCGACAAGAGCATCATCCGATGGCTGTATTTCCTCATGGGCCTGTCGGCTACCGCGATGATTGCCACGGGCCTGAGGCTGTGGACCGTCAAACGACGAGAGCGGCATTCGCCGGACGGTTTTTTGTTCGGATATCGACTCGTCGAATCGTTGACAGTCGCCGTCGTGGCAGGATTACTGGTGGCGGTAGCCGTGTACTTCTGGGCCAATCGTCTTCTGCCAATCGAATTGGCGAACCGGGCGCTATGGGAAATGATCTGTTTTTTTCTCGCCTGGGGCGGCTGCGCGTTGCATACCATGCTCCTGAAAAATATGGCGTCGATATGGCGGCAACAACTCTCTGGCTCCGCCGCCTTATTCCTGCTGCTCCCGGTGCTCAATATGGTGACCACGCACACGCATCTCATCACGACGCTGCAGAAAGGCATGTGGATTCTGGCCTCTTTCGATCTGGTGTGTTTCGCTGCCGGAATTTTGCTGGGTTGGACGGCTTGGCGAATCGGACGTCCCGTTGAGGTCAAGGCAGAGCCTCTCGGTGAGGCGACGTTCGAGGCGGGACAGACCTGACATGCATTGGATGGAAACCGCCTTGTGCTATAGCGGCCTCTTTGCGTTGTGCGCAGGCATGCCGAAACATTACAAACAGATCTGGGGCCGTTCATCGTCCAAAAGACATCAACTCCTCATCCGAACTCTCGGATGGAGCGCTCTTTTCCTGGCATTTGCTGTGTCGGTACTGGTGAACGGCTGGTCATTCGGCCCGGTTGAATGGGTCGGCATGCTGGCCATGACAGGCCTGGCTCTCACAATCCTCTTGCCCTACACTCCTCGTCTCGCGGCATGGCTGGCGCTTGCCGCATTGGTCATCGCTCCGCTGTGGCTCCTATTGTGACCGGAGCTTCGCGTCCGTTCCTTGAGTCTTGAAGATCTCTTTTTCAAACCCGTTCCGCAGTCTCAACAGTGATTCTTGGCACAGCAACTCAATCGTGAGCGGATGAGTTCTTTTGCCGGCCTGGAACCTGAACATTCCGGCCGCGAGGTCCCGCCTGCTAGGGTGGTCGGCCTGTCGGTGACGGGAGTGGTGATCTGGTTCAAGCGGCGCGGTGGATTATTTCTCGCGCAAGGATTCCGTTTGCAGGGTAAAACATTCTACGAGTTTTTCAGGTAATTCTACCGGCCGGCAACAGCTATTCCTTATCTTGCAGGCTCTGTATAATCTGCTATGCATCGGATCGCTGTGTTGTCGGCGGTGCTGACTCTTTCCTTGTTGAAAAGATTGCGTTTCTTGTCAATCCGTTGACCGGGAAGAGGGTGAGGTTTAGGCGCTCTCGTGCGTCATATAGATAAGGTTTATGCTTACCTCGCCAATTATGGCTGGTGGTAGCTTCCTGGGAACGGATTGCGGATGCCTCGATCGTTGTGGACACGTTTTTTTGTTGCGTCCGGCGTTGTAGCGGTATTGGCCGTGGTGGGTCTATTCGCCACGCGTATGAACGCAGATACAACGAGCCGGTCTGCTGAATCACCCGGACCGACGGAGCCAACCGTCCTGGTGGAAATCGCGCCCGTCACCGTCGGCTCGATCACGGAATCGATTCAGGCTGTCGGAACGCTGCAAGCGGTCGCCTCCATCACTGTAAGGCCGGAAATGTCCGGGGTGATCCGACGGATCGATTTTTCGGACGGCCAGTCCGTCGAGCGCGCAGCTTCTCTCATCGAACTGGATCAAGAAGAACTGCAAGCGCAGGCCAACCAAGCCGCGGCCCAAGAAAAAATCGCCCAGGTCACCTATGAACGGCTGAAGCGGCTGGCTGGTCAACAGACTACGATTGTCCCGGCGCAGCAGGTGGACGAAGCGAGACTGGCTCTGCAAGCCGCCGCTGCCAACAGCGTGCTTTACGCCGTGCGTCTGAAAAAATCCGTTATCCGTGCGCCGTTCGCCGGTACGCTGGGCCTGCGCCGTGTGTCGGTCGGGGATTATGTTCAGCCCGGACAGGATATCGTCAATCTTGAAGACCTGCGCACGCTCCATGTGGATTTCAAGGTTCCGGAAGTATGGCTCGGCCGGCTGTTCGTGGGCCAGGGACTGGCCGTGACGACGGACGCGTTTCCCGATGGGCTGTTCGAGGGGCAGGTCTCCGCGATCGATCCGCGCGTCGAGGCTGTCAATCGGACGGTTGCCGTCCGGGCGGCGGTGCCCAATCCGAAAGGGACGCTCCGCCCAGGTCTGTTCGCCACGGTGCGGCTGACGCTGGGCCGGGAGGCCCAGGCCCTGCTGATCCCAGAAGAAGCGCTGTTCCTGCAACACGAGAAGACGATGGTGTTTCGCGTGGACAACCAGACCGCCCGATTGACGGAGATCGCTGCGGGCGCGCGCGAGCGGGGCCTGGTCCAAGTCCGCGCCGGGTTGAAAGAAGGCGATCGGGTGGTGCGGACCGGGACCCATAAACTTCATGACGGCCTGCATGTCTCTCTCAAGTAATCCGAGCCGGAGCGATCCAACTCCTCCCATGCTGAATCAGCATCATACCTCTCCACCGCACCGAAGACCGGCATGACGCTGTCGGATACCTCCATTCGCCGGCCGGTGTTCGCGCTTGTGATGACGCTGCTGCTGGTGTTGTTCGGCGTGCTGAGCTTCATGCGGCTCTCCGTCCGCGAATACCCCGATATCAAGCCGCCCATTGTGTCAGTCCGGTCGGTCTACTTGGGCGCCAGCGCCTCCGTCATCGAGACGGATGTCACGGCGCCGCTCGAAGACACACTCAGCGGGATTCAGGGACTGAGAACGATCACGTCTTCCAGCCGTGAGGAAGTCTCGGCGCTGACTCTGGAGTTCGAGTTGGGCCGTGATTTGGACGGCGCCACGAACGACGTGCGGGATCGCATTGCGTTGATCCGTTCGTTGCTGCCGCTGGGTATTCAGGAGCCGATCGTGTCCAAAGCGGCGGCGGACAATTCGGAAGTGCTGTGGGTGGCGTTGTCCAGCGACCGGCATTCCGCGCTTGAACTGTCGGATACCGCCGACCGGTTTATCAAGCCGCGATTGGTGATGGTCTCGGGCGTCTCGACGGCGTATCTCGACGGGGAACGGCGGTATGCGATGCGGATCTGGCTAGACCCCGATCAGCTCGCCGCGCGCCGGCTCACTGTTCAGGATGTCGAAGAGGCGATCCGCAACCAGAACGTTTCGATTCCGTCGGGGCGGATCGAAAGCGATTTAATGGAGTTCGGCGTGTCGCTCAGGGGCACGCTGCATACGCCGGAAGAATTCGAAGGGCTGATCGTGGCCTATCGCGAGGGCTATCCGGTTCGATTGAAGGATGTCGCGCGCGTCGAACTTGGAGCCGAGGATACCCGCAAGCTCGGGCGGTTTAATGGCACCCCTTCGTTGGGTATTGCCATGTCGCGACAGTCCAAAGCGAACACCCTCGCCGTCGCGCGGGCGCTCAAAGCGCAGCTGCCGGCCATCAGCGCCAGTTTGCCGGAAGGCATGACGCTCACGATCGCTTTCGACAGTTCGGCACCCATTGAACGGTCGCTGCACGAAGTGCACGTGGCCCTGGGGCTTTCGCTGGTCCTCGTGGTCTTGGTGATCTTCGCTTTTCTGGGTAGTGCCCGAGCGACGCTGGTGCCGGCGGTGGCGATCCCAGCTTCGATCATCGGGACCTTCACCGTGATGGCGGTGACGGGGTGCTCGCTGAATGTGCTGACGCTGCTCGGGCTGGTGTTGGCGGTGGGACTCGTGGTCGACGACGCGATCATCGTGCTTGAAAACATCCATCGACGGATTAACGACGGGATGCCGCCGCTTCGCGCGGCGATGGAAGGTACGAGCGAGATCGCCTTCGCCGTGGTCGCGACGACGATTTCGCTGGTGACGGTGTTTATCCCCATCGCGTTTCTGTCCGGCCTCGTCGGCAAGCTGTTCGCCGAACTGGCCATTGCTGTGGCATCGGCCGTCTTGATTTCCGGCTTCGTGGCTTTGACGCTGACGCCGATGATGTGCGGGCGGCTGTTGCGCCAGGATTCCGGCTGTTCGAGTTGGAATCGGTTCACGGCGCGGGTGTCCGACCGTGTGATCGGGTGGTATCGCCGCCTGCTGGGACGGGTTGTGGCGGCGAAGATAGCGGTGTTGATTCTCGGCCTGGGCGCAAGCTTGGGCAGTCTGGTGCTGTTGGAGCGGCTGCCGTCCGAATTGGCGCCGCTCGAAGATGCCGGCTGGTTTTCCGCATTTCTGACCGCGCCCCAGGGAGCTACAATCCGTTACACCGACACGTATGCCCGGGAGTTGGAAGCGTTGATCAACGGGGTTCCGGAGGTGTTGTCGAATTATACGGTCGTGGCGCGCGGGCAGAGCCCCACCGTCGTGAATCGGGCTGCCAGTTGGGTGACGTTGCGGGATTGGAACGACCGGACGAGAAGCCAGCAGGAGATCGTCGCGGCGCTGAACCGGGAGCTCGGCAGGCTCACTGGGGTGAAGGCCTACCTGCTCAACCCGCCGTCGATCGAGGAATGGTCGGAGAATACCCCCGTGCAGTTCGTCATCGAAGGGCTGGAGTATCAGGAGTTGCAGCAGGCCGCTGAGCGGGTGATGGGAAAATTGGCCGGCCATCCCGGATTCGTCGCGCCGGATATGAACTTGGCCCTCAATACTCCGCATATCGCCGTTGAGGCGTATCGGGACAAAGCGGCCGACCTCGGTGTGTCGGTGGTGTCGGTGGGACGGACGCTGGAAACGCTGCTCAGCGGCCGGCCGGTGACGACGTTTACCCAGAACGGGCGGCAGTACAAAGTGATCGTGAAGGTCGACGACCGGCGCCGCGAGAAGCCTTCCGACATCAGCGGGTTGTATGTCCGGGGCAAAGAGGGGGAACTGGCGCAGTTGAGTAATATCGTTACGGTGCGGGAAGAGCCGGCGCCGGAATCGTTGAATCATGTCGATCGTATGCGCGCCGTCACGATCAGCGCCGGGTTGGCCGAAGGCTTCACGCTGGGACAGGCGCTGGCCTATCTCAATGACGTCGCGAAAGACGTCCTGCTGCCGACCATGCGGACGACCTATGCGGGGGAGTCCAAGACGTTTGTCGAGAGCAATACCAACCTCTATGTCACGTTTGCCTTGGCGCTGGGGGTCATCTTTCTCGTATTGTCGGCGCAGTTCGAGAGCTTCCGCTATCCCTTCACGATTCTCCTGGCGGTCCCGCCGGCAGTCTCCGGAGCCTTGCTCGCGCTGGTCGCGAGCAAGGGCACGCTCACGATCTATAGCCAGATCGGTTTGATCATTTTGATTGGTCTGGTGACCAAGAACGCGATCCTGATCGTGGAGTTCGCGAATCAGCTTCGGGAGCGGGGCTTGGAGTCGACCGAGGCGGTCGTCGAAGCGGCGGCGATGCGTCTCCGTCCCATTTTGATGACGACCACAGCGACAATTCTTGGGGCACTTCCTCTTGCGCTTGCCACCGGAGCCGGCGCCGCCGGTCGCCGTCAAATCGGCGTTGTGCTGATCGGCGGTCTCGTGGTTTCGACCATTGTGACGATCTTTCTCGTGCCTGCTGCCTATGTGGTGATTTCCGGGAAGACTCATAGGCATCATGAGCCTCCAGCAAAGTAAGATGCTTTACTTTGCATGGCTGGTGTGAGGCGCTGCTCAGCACAGCTCTTGCCCGGCTGCTGGCGCCGGTCTGAGTCTCCAATTCCTCAGACGTTTCAGTCCCGCGGACTCGGGCGGACAACCCCTCCTGCCCGATCGACGCACCCAGCCTGGCCGTCGCGTCCACGATGTTCTGCCGTTCAGCATGGCGCAGATGGCAGGATCTTGGTCGACTGTTGGCCGAGGTGTTCAGCGACAATTAAGATTGCTGTGCGCACATAATTGTCACGAGACAACCTAGGATTTCCACGGACCTTCCCCAATTTATTACATCAGAGCAAACGAAGCTGACTCCTGTGTGACGTCCGCCCAGAAAACTGAGCCAGTCAGAGCGCGAGAAGCATGTCTGTTCAGAAATTGGTAGAAGTATGTATGGCCGCCAGCGGCCATCGAAAGCTTGAATAGCGTTATTTCCTGGGAATTTTGGGTAGTTCTTGGCAATTCGTTCAACTGCCATAAAAGGCACTGAACATATTGTGAAATAAGGAGAAAGAGTGCATTATTCTCCCGCCCTTTTAAGGCGAGGGCCCTGGGTTCGAGTCCCAGCCGGCTCACCACTTTTCAATAAGTTGTGAGTTTTTGAACTTCCACGGAAGGCTCCGTGGAAGTAGTCTCTCTCCTCCACTCGCATAATCACCAGGCAGCCGTCCCGTTTTTCTCCCTCCATAATGCACATCCTATTGGTGAAGTTTGAGCTCTGTTCTGACCGTGCCTTCACCTCACGCTGTCGTGTGCGTTTTATGTGGGTGGTGTGCGGGTGTATCATTTCATCTGATGCCGCTGTCGTTGATAAAATGCGGCGACTTTGGCGCGGTTGCCGCAGCCTTTCATGCTGCACCAACGACGGCTGTGGTTTTTGGTATGGTCGTAGAAATAGAGCACGCATTCTTCATTTTCGCACTTTTTCACCAAGGCGAGCTCGCCGAAGCACAAGAGATCGGCTGCTGCTTCGGCCACAGGGGCGAGCAATTGGATGGGCGTGTGAATGTCCAGCCGCAAACATTTTGTAAATCCTTCCTCGGTAGGCAGTACTTCCGAATAGCCGCTCGATTCGCGTAACTGGGCATTAATCGCGTTGAGAGCGGATTGTGTCACTGTCTCACTTCGTGCCAGGCTCACCACTAGTGCACGCAACACACCCCGAAACTGCAGGACGTGTTTAAATTCCTTGGCTCGTGGCGCATTCTGCCAGTTCACCGCCAATTCCTCCGCGAGCGGGAGTCCCAACAGTTTCACCGCCACGGCCCAGGCTGCGAGGTCTACCGGGCTGGTCAGCAGATCTTTCGGAACGCCATTCTCCACGATCTCCGTGTTCACGAAATCCAGACTCAGGTGGTTGCCCACCACCGGAAACTTTGTACTGTCTAGCTTTGCCAACATCTTCCGCTCCCTGGTGTTGCTCGAAATACTAACCCCTTAAATATCTATTGACAAGTTATGTCTAATTGAATAACCTTCTAAGTATTATATAGAAGGTTAGTTATTCATTCGGTAGCAAGGGGGGTTGTCATGGAGAAAGTCGCCATCGTGGTGTTATCCGATCCGAAGTCCGGGGGAGAGGAGGCGTTGGGCCGGGTATTTAATGCCCTGGCTGTTGCCTACGACTGTAAGCAGCGGAAGGTAGAGGTGACGGTGTTGTTTCTAGGGACTGGTACCCGCTGGGCCGCTGAACTAGTTAACCGGGAACATCCGGCCCACACATTGTTTACTGCGGTGAAAGATACCGTGGCGGGCGTCTCGTGCGGGTGCGCGGATGTGTTCGGTGCGCGCGAAGGCGCAGCCACGTGCGGACTTGATCTGCTTTCCGAGAACGGAGTGCCTGGGACGAGCGGGTTGCCGAGTCTGGCTCGCTTGGTAGGCGAAGGCTACACAGTGCTGACATTCTAACGGTTCAGTCTCTCAGGGGCCATGGCCCCCTGAGGGTACTGTATGGGAGGTCAGGATGGTCAAGAACTTTGCAGAGATCGCATTTACGGAGAGCGTGAAGACCCAGCAGGAGAAGTACGGGTCGCGGCAACAGTATGCCCAGATGGATAGGCGGGCGCGCGGCACGACATTGACCCTTGCCGAAATTGAGTTCATCACGGCGCGGGATAGTTTTTACCTGGCGACGGTCGGTGAGCATGGGTATCCGTACGTGCAGTTTCGTGGTGGACCGCCAGGATTCTTACGCGTCATCGACGCACAGACGCTGGGGTACGCAGATTTTCGCGGCAATCGGCAATACATCACGGTCGGCAACCTCTCTCGGAACGATCGCGCGGCACTGATCTTGATGGACTATGCGAATCGGTCGCGGTTGAAGCTGTATGCGCGCATTGAAGTCGTTGAAGCGAAAGACAGGCCGGAACTGATGGAGCGGTTGCGCGTCCCTGGGTATGACGCACAGCTTGAACGGGCCATGCTGTTGCACGTCGAGGCATTCGATTGGAATTGCCCGCAACACATTACGCCACGGTTCACCATGGAAGAAATCCAGGCCATGACCGCGCCGCTGTATGAGTACGTCGCTCAGTTAGAGCGGGAGTTGGCGGAGCTCCGATACCTGCCATCACCCGGTGAGAAACGACTGTAAGCTCCCCGTAAATCGAGACAGTCAACAGAAGAACGTTCTTGCACGATGACGTTGGCCCCGTTTCGAGACAACTCTTCACCAGAGCAGATGACTTCTTTGGCCCTTCCCTGAAAACTAGACCATTCCGTGCTGGAAATTCGGTGCCATCCTGCAGCCCGGTTTGGACCGCTTGTTCGGCAAACTCTCGGGGGTGAGATTCCCGAGCGAACCATGTGGCCGGGGCTCA